>Ga0099825_1003813_pt1 | contig 19978 bp, 9 predicted proteins | sample SiratroredBW_FD_76838 | JGI IMG/M metagenome (GOLD analysis project Ga0099825, IMG submission 76838) | Root nodule microbial communities of legume samples collected from California, USA - Siratro red BW | ecosystem: Host-associated > Plants > Roots > Nodule | place: USA: California | collected... | reverse complement strand
TCACGACTGCGAAAGCCTCCTTCTTATCTTGGTGATTACCATTGCAACTTGACTCTACTTTGCCACTTCAATCCTCCTCAACGTGCTTATATCCCTTAGAATATGTCATTGGTTACTCTTCTCTTTCTCCTGCACATCACACATACATTTTTTCTTTATCATCGGACCATGAACCAGCCAGCTATAAGGAGACTGTCCAGCATCAGTGTTGGCGTGAGGCCATGCAGCACGAGATTGAAGCTCTTGAAGTGAACCATACTTGGTCCATTGTAGAGTCTCCCTCTAATGTCAAACCCATTGGTTGCAAGTGGGTTTTCAAGATTAAGAGGAAACCCGATGGTAGTGTTGAGTGCTATAAGGCACAACTTGTGGCAAAGGGATTCTCCCAAATTAAGGGTATTGACTTCTTCGAAACCTTTTCTCCGGTTGTTAAGATGGCTACAGAGTAGTTCTCACCCTTGCTTCTGTTCACAATTGGCACATTCAATAGCTAGATGTGAATAATGCTTTTTTTACATGGAGATCTCACTGAAGATGTTCATATGATGATTTCACCTGGTGTTGCTTCTAGATCATCCCAATGCTGCAAGCTCAATAAATCCATCTATGGCCTCAAATAGGCTAGCTGGAAATGGTATGAGAAATTATTTGTACTTCTTCTTTCTTGTTTATATAAGCAAGCTTTTTCTGATCATAGCATATTCAAAAAAAAATGCTTCTCCTCATTTCACTGCCTTGTTTATCTATATGGATGATATAGTTCTTACTGGCAATTCCATTCAAGAGATAACTCTATCAAACAAATTCTTCACTCTAATTTCCAAATCAAGGATTTAGGCGTTCTGAAATACTTTTTGGGTCTCGAAGTAGCACAGTTGACTACCGATATTTCGGTTTGCCAGAGAAAGTGTTGTCTTGACTTGATTTATGATTTTGGTTTATTGGGTTGTAAACCTGTTTCTACACCAATGGATAGTAGCCTTCAATTGCATCACAATTCTGGTGATCTTGTTACTGATGTGTTAACCTATCGAAGACTAGTTGGGTGCTTGCTTTATCTCACAACTACTTGTCCCGATATCTCTTATCCCACACAACAATTAACCCAATTTATGGCTCAGCCTCGAACTCAACATTTGCAAGCTGCCTTGACGGATCTTAAAATACCTAAAAGGATGTCCTGATAAAGGTCTTTTGTTTCGCAGAGATACTTCCTTGCATCTCATTGCTTTTAGTGATGTTGATTGGGCTAGGTATATTGACTCTAGAAAATCTACCACATGATATTGTTTCTTTCTTGGGACTTCATTAGTGTCATGGAAGACAAAGAAACAAAACACTGTTTCTCGCTTCTCTGCCGAGGCCGGATATAGAGCACTTGCTATCACTACTTGTGAGATGCAATAAATCATATATTTGCTACGTGATTTGCAGGTTTCTTATTCCAAGCTAGCTCCTTTGTATTGTGATAATCAAAGTGCATTACACATAGCAACGAATTCGTTGTTTCATGAACGCACAAAGCATCTAGATATTGATTGTCACATTATCAGGGAACGGTTACAATTTGGACTTATGAAGTTACTTCCTATTTCATCCACCAATCAACTTGCTGATGTTTTCACTAAAGCTCTTCCTTCTCACACTTTTTAACATCTCATTTCCAAGCTGGGTTTATTCGATCTTTTTCGAATCCCAGCTTTTCTAGATATTAATAAAATATAGTTAATATTAATAAAAAATACAATTTTCTAGATAATAGTTTCATATGTTATGGAAACAAATTTGTGGGTAATAATTTGTATGTAATGCTAAATTTACTTAAAAATATAGATTCCTTGGTAATATTCGTAGGTAACGTTAAATTTACCTATGACTATGATAAATTGTTTAGTCGCTTCCCTAAGTTATCCTAGTGTAGCATAGGATCAACCTAGGTCGAATCCAAGAAAACACAAACCCATTGATTTTACTGAAAGATTTCTTTCCTTGACAAATTAAAAAAATGGAATGTATTTCTAAAAATAGAAAAAAAAAAGAATTGAAATCAAAAGCAATAACAATTACAAACAAAAGAATGTAACAATGGGTCTGAATCATAAACTGAATTACATTGTAAAACCTAAAATCTAAAACTAAATTATGACTGGAAATCAAACATACAAAATTGAAAAATTGGAAAATGAGTAAAAGAACACATCTACAATCACAATAAAACAAATAAAAGAAAAGAATCGAGAATACGGATCAAAGATGAAACGCAAAAAAGAAACTCAGAAAGAATAAGAACCACCAATCATCATTTTTTTTAATCTATGAAAATCAAAAGCAAATGAACAAAAAAATATAAGTTGGAAAACATAGAAAAGGACATATTCATACTAAACAAAAATTTAAAATGCAAACGATGAAATGAAAATAAGAAACATAGAAAATAACATATTCATACTAAACCAAAATTTAAAATGTAAACGATGAAATGAAAGTAAGAATCACGTGTACAAAAGCAAATAAACTGAAATCAAGAATAATGAATTGTAGAGAAGAGCCAAAAAAACACAGAACGAAAATGGAAAAGGCACAGAGAATGAATTAGAAGAAATTGAACCGTCAATTTTTGCAATATGTTAGAACCCTATATTGATTGAGAGAGAAAAAATATGAAAAACAAAAATCCAAAAGCTTAAAAAAAGTGAAACTGTAAATCCTAAAGTGGGCAACGCATCTCAAGATCATCCTCTATTTGCCTTTATATCCTATAAAATAATATATTTTCCATTTTAGAAATAAGTATTACTATATTTGGGATGTGTAATTTGAAATGCATTAATATTTCTAGATTATATATTTGTAAAGGTATTTCCAATTTCAGAAAAACATACCAAATTTGTACAATTCAAAATGTAGTTTAAATTGCATATTCTAAAAGATATTTTCCAGATCCAAAAATACATATCAGAATGTATAATTGAACTCATGAGGATGCAGGTTAAAAAAACATAGGAGTAGAGAATACAATACTCGTTGACCTAATGTCTAGAAGTCAAGATCCAGTTTTGCTTTTCGCAAAAATCGCATTGGCAATGTTGGGCTTGAGTTTATACATTTTACACGACGCTTCTTCCTACACCTCCATTTTTTCTTCATAGACCCCATACTTCTGAAAATATTAAAAATATCTTTATAAAATTTGTATTTCTGATTCTACAATCCAAAATACAAAAAATATTGTATTTTGAATTATCCAATTTGAAATATAAAAACAAATTGTTTTCTGGATTCTGAACTATGTAATATGAAAAACAATTTTTTCTATTATAAATTGTTTACTCTAGAATATAAACAATTTGCATTTCAGTAATTCAAAATATAAAAAAATAAAAAAAAGGTGAAAATGGAGTTCCAATGAGAAGATGAATAAGATAAAGAGGGTAAAAGAGTATTTATACTTCCCGTATAAAGGTGTAAGAAGAATTTGCCTAGTTGTTAGTTTTTTGGTTTTGATAAGTTGGGCTTGTATGGTAGTAGGTCCATGACCCAATTGTTCTATTTTGTTTTTTTTCTTAGAAGTGGTGGCTATTTGGTAATTAACTTATTTTGAATTTTTTTGAGAATTTTTCTGGTCTTGCCATGTGAAAAAACTTGCCTTGTGGGTTACGCTTATTTGTATATATTTACAGATAAGGTGAAAAGCTATCACAAAAATAAACCATAATTCTCATCAATAATCTCTTTCCTCATAGCTTTGTACGGATTAAGACCTTTCATGACTTTATTTTCTAATGTTATGTAAAACGTGTAATATCCAAACGCAAGTTTTTGAAGTGTGTTGCCACTACTTGGAACTCCTTCATTTATTTCATTCAATGAGTCAATTAATTGTTCTATTGCTCAAGAGTCGTGTTAATAGCCATTTTCAACATGTCACTTCAGAATTAATAATTTTTTCTGCAGTAACAACAAGAAAACAGTTATTACAAATCCTATATCTCAAATTAATAATATTATGAACTACATTGTGTTCCAAAAAAAATTTAGTGAATGGAACATTAACAGAAACATGATCAGACATACTGAATACTAGAGACTAGAAAACATCATGGTTGCTTGGAACCCTAAAGGGCAAAACATGTATCAAAATACCTCCTCCTTCTTTATATTTCAATGGATCCAAAAAAATTTCAATATTTCTTGTACTCCATAATATGCAAAGATAAACCCACCCTTTTAGAAAATCAAATTGTAAGACAAAGTAATCATGTCATCCTAACACCTGAACAAAACTTCTAAATACCCATTGAAATTTAATAGGAAGCGTGGTGAACTTTTGAATGAGATACCCCTCCTTCCTTAAGGAAGTAAAAGGAAATGACACATGTGAATCAATAATTAATCTAAAGGTTTATTTTTTTTTTTTCAGAAGTTACCTATTGAAAAGTAATTTTGGGCACGAAGTGTGTGTAAATTGAAAATAAATTATTATGCTAGAATTATTGGAATTATCGTTCATCCTAACTGAGCTGTTCAGTGCAAAGACTTTGACTTGGTCGAGACAGGGTAGTACAATTATTAAGAAATTATTTAATTAAAAATATAAAAACAGAGGTGTGTCACTTTCTTGTAAAATATCTCAAAACACCCAAAAATAAAGATAAATAACAAATCTTCTCCTTGTTTATTAACTTTCTGCCATATGCAAACGTTTAATTACTGTTATTCTTTGAAAATTATGAAATACAAAAAGAAAGATGACCTTGCCTTCAACAATTCAAATTGTCCTCTTCACCAATTTTACAGAACATAGCATTTTTTTTATACCATTTGATGTTTAATGTGTATTTCATATTTTGTTAGAACATGCCTTAAGTTATCTTATTTTTGAAACAGATTACATATTACACACACACCTAAAAGCTATTGTTTTAGAAAATCATTTTTAGACTGTATAACTTACTTACATTATTTTGTTAATCTTAATATATTTTTTTTAGAAACTGATCATTCTTAAAATATTTTTAGTCAATTAATCTACACCACCAAACATAATTAATCGGTAAAATTTGAATAATTAACCTGAATTTCTTATTCTTAACATTTTTTTTAAAATATTATTTCTATATGATCACTTTTTATAAGATATACTGATAAAACGAAATCAAACCAGTGTTAGTCAAAGTAAAATTATAGGTATGAATCAATTGTTCACTAACAGAACTCTAACTTAATCCTTTAATGTGTTCTTCTTTTAGAATTCATCTTTTCGTGCAAAATAAGACAGTGGTACAGGGGATACGTGTTCTCTGAGGTTCAAATTTTCAGGCATCACCTCTGGTTTCATCCATTGATGATTTCACGAAGGGAGTTTATCAGGAGTGAAAGAAATCAATGAAATAATATGTCATGTTTCATTTCTTGCCCTCAAATTAAAAAGTAAACAAGTGAGTAAGAAAAAAAAAATGAAGAAGAAAGAAAAAGAACTGGTTCATTTTAGAAGCACATGCCCCTCTCTAACCGAGTAAACAAGAAATGAGAATGTTTTTAGCAGTATATAACATTTACCTATGGCTGCAAAAATCCAAAAGCTTCTTCCTACCCTCGACAATCTCATCAAAGAAATCATCAAGCTGGCAAATGATGTTCTCAATGCCAGATTTGAGGACCCCAAAACACACTCTAACACTCTCCACTCTCTCCATAACACCACCCTCCTCTTCCCTCTCCAACTCCCCTCTCAGCTCCTCCACCGCCACCCTCGCCCTTCTGAACTCGTACAACAATATCCCCGACCCCGCACTCCCCATCTCCGCCGCCACCCTCTGCCGTAGCCTGGCCGCCGATACCATCACCGCCGACCCTAGAAACAACCGCCCCCCCTCGCACCCTCCCACCGCCAACTCCGACGTCTCCGGCCAACAATAGACCAACCCATGCAACAAGATCATTAGCAACATCGAACTCACATTCCTCATTGCGTACAGAACTCCCCTGAAACCGTTGAAACCGTTCAGCTTCGACTCCACGGACACTCTCTCGTCCAAACGCAAACACAACGCCTGGATCCTCGTCTCCATCAAAGAACGGTTCTGCTCCTCCAACCCCAGAGCCTCCCTTCTACACCCAGATATTGCCCTCACTACCTGTAAACACCACATAAATCAAACCTCCAATTTCAACCCCACAGAAATCTCATGCACCTTCTACTATCACACTAGCATCACATTCCAAAATTTTAAATAAAAATACAATCTTGATTAATGGGTAATCTCAATTTCCAAATTACAGTTTTATGTAGTTTTCCTACAATTCTTAGTGGTCTCTTACGTAAAAAAAGTATAATTGAGAGAAAAGTTCTCAATAAAAATACCAGCCAAGATTATAATTACACAAAAAAACATTATTAAAAAGGAAAGACCTATTAACAAAGTTTGATCACATGGAGGAGATTATAATTAGCAAAACGAGTGAATGAATACCCGACACCAATTGTAAAAAGAAAAACAGACAAATACAAGTGATGCTGTCACAGTTACAAAGGCTTTGCATGATCAAAACAAGTAATCTTAATACTGCTGGGAAAATTGTGGTGGTGGTGAAGGAGTACAAAGGTAGTTACTTTTATTTAGATTAAGAAGTAAGTGGATGTTTGAATACGACCCAATTGATTCTAGACCCTAAAGAGACTTAAAAACGCGGGTTTGAAGGTGAAATTGGAAGGAATTAGGGAAAGTAAGGCGTGGAAGGTAAATTGAGAGAAAGAGAGGGGACCTGTGGGGAGAGGTGGGGGAGGGAGTCGTGGAGGGAGGAGGCGAGGGAGAAGCCGGCGGAGTAGAAGGGTTCGAAGTTGGAGAGGGCGTTTTTGAGGAGGTGAGAGGTTTCCCAGAGCTTGGAGGTTTCGTCCATGTACTCGTCGAGCCACTTGTCGCCGAGGGGAAGGTGGAGGCTGTGGACGAGCAGCGTGAGGTGCGTGTGGAAGGATCGGAGGAGAGAGAGGAGGCGCTGGAGGAAGGAGAGGGAGATGGCGTTGTTGTTGGACACCAGCGCCCGCTCCAGCTCCTCCATGCCCCTGCTCACCACCACGTAGAACCCGCCCACCGTGTTTCCGTTGGACGAAGGACACGCCTCCATTGAGAATGGAACCGAAGAAGAAGATGAAGAAGAAGATGGAATAATGAATGGGTTTGGAAGGGTGAAAAGGATTGCAGGGTTGGGTTGGGGGCAATGATGGGTGTTTCCTGCAGAGGGGAAAGGATGATTGGTAATGTGCCATTTTCATTCTTTAAATGCCCACAGTCCAACACAGGTAAAAATCAAAATCCAAACACCCTCCAGGTTTTTTAAAATCAAATTTCATCTACTCTACAACATAATTATCACAACACAAACAGAGGACACTGCAAGCTGCAGACAAATTCACCACTTTTTCAAAAATTATCATTCAAATTATTTATAAAGGGTAGTAATATGAGCTTCAATATTTGTAAAAGTATATAAGGAAAATACAATGTGTCAACAGAATATAAATGGTATTTGGTATGAATTTATCTTTAATGAATATTTCTAAGTAATAATTTGTTAAAGGAGTTTCATGGTCTCAGATCCTGTATACCTACTGTTGCTAATGGTTTTTATTTAGTAATTATTTTTATTATTAAGTGATTCGGTGTAAAATTATTGATGATAAAAATATTTGATTTTATTGGTTTATGTTTTTTTTTTGTTTAAAATTATAAATTAAAGAAATTTTAAGAGATTTTTATTTAAACTTATATTTACATTTAGAGTACGATTTATTTTAATTTTTTAGAAAACTGATTTTATTTTGATTGTAATTTAATATTAATTTTTATTTAAGTTTATATTTAAAAAAATATTTTTTAAATATTTTCTTTAAAATTTTAAAAGAATAAAAATAATAAAATAGTTAAAACACATATTTAAAAATATAAAATAATTGGTGATTTTTTTAATAAAATATACCACGCATTATTATTCCTAATGCTTAATTTGTAGTAAATTTGATTGATAAAAATAAAAAAATAATTGCGTAATATAGTAAATTTCAAATTTATCATGAATCTAGTTTTAATAAGGAGAAATATTAATTAAAATTGAAAATAATATTTTTTATTATGCATTTCCTTGAAAATTCTTTATGAAAACTTGAAAATAACGAAAATATATGTTTAAACTTTATTATTTTAAATATTATGAAAAATAAAGATTATTTTATTCAAGTTAATATATTTTATATTTGATTTTGGTGGTGTATTTAGACAATTAATTATAAAATATAATTAATTAAGTATAAAATATAATTTAATGTTGTATTAAATTATGTCAGGACACGGAGGAGCAAATCTAGTCTATCAGACACAAGATTTATGATTGGATGGATACATATGTCATTTTAATGTATATCTCTTCTGATAAATTTTAATATATGTATCTTCTGATAAATGTAAGGAGTGATGTACATCATTTAAAAAGTAGTTTTCCCTATATATAAGTTACTTGAAGACTGACAAAGAAAGAAAGTAGGCATTTCATAATATATTTAATAAATACTTATTTTATATTTATAATCTTCTTGTGTCTTTCAAGAAAATATTGTAATGTCCTCTCAACATTAAAAATTCTCTTGCAGAACTTGCTAAAGTCACTTCATGCAAACAACTATTTGAAAACGGAAAGATATCATGTTGCGAAGTCAAATCAAGTATATTAGGTCACATGCTTTTGTCCAAAAGAGGAAAGAAGCTACGTATCCAATCCTGTAAAGCTCTGTCATGTTTTAGGAGTGTTGTAAAAAAAGTTGTACACTTTTCATGCTAAGTCAAGAACATTTAATGTATCTTGAAATGACTATTCTCCTTTCAAACCATACACGTAGAAGAGTAGAAGATTTCATTGAAGAATGAGACATTGTTGTTACCACTAACAATGCAAAAGATTATATTTATACAAAAACAAATCTTCATATTCTTGTATGAGTCAAAAGACACGACCCCTCTCTAAAAGACACAATCCCTCTCTACTGAGTATCTCTATGAAATTTGTGATCACTCTTTAGATATTGTTTATCTTTACCTCTACAATATGACTTTTTTTAGGAAAGCCAGTTTTATTTAGATTGTAATTTAATATTAATTTTTATTTAAGTTTATATTTGAAATTTTTTTTTTAAATTTTAAAAGAATAAAATAATAAAATAGTTAAAACACATATTTAAATATATAAAATAATTGGTGAATCTTTTTGAATAAAATATACCATGAATATCAAGACATAGGTAAATCCATTATCATTCCTAATGCTTAATTAGTAAATTTGATTGATAGAAATAAAAATAATAATAATTGAGTAATAGAATAAATTTCAAAAGTATCATGGACTTAGTTTTAATAAGAAGAAATATCAATTAAAATTGAAAATAATATTTAAATTTTTTTGTTAGTAACATTTCACAAAATTCCATAAATTTAAAGAATAATTAATTTTTAATATAATTTCATACTTTCATATAACTATACTTTATTTGTTAATATTTATTTTACAAGAAAAAATAAAAATTACTAATATCAAATTAATATTCAATTAAAATTAACTTTGTTCTAGTTCAAAAAAAAAAAATCAGAGTGATTAAAAATTTAAAAATCAACAATGAATAAAAATATTTATTATTTTTATATATATATATATATATATATATATATATATTTAAATTTCATTACAATTATCTACACCAAAATATTTTTGTGTGTCACTTTTTTACTGAATTTAATTTCCTTAGTAATTTTATGATTTTTAAAATTTTTTTTATCAAATTGAATAAAACATTAAAAATGAATTTACATCAAGAGAATTAGTGACATTGTAAAGAGGTGCAGAATATATTATGCCTATGTAATGAAATAAGGCATAATCTATTATACATCTTCTTCTCAAATTTTAAATTTAATTCAAAGATATCGACTTCAAAATAACAAATTTAAATGGTTTATTACACCAACCAATCCAAAAATTGTAATATCAAATTACTTAAAAACTTAATTAGTTGCTTGAAATGTTAAAAATTGACTTCAAGTTTGTTCTGTGGATGTAAAATTCCAAATTCACATACTGTGTAAAATCAAAACCAAAAAATTGTTAATTTTAAAAATTTTCTTTTGATAATAAAATTTTATAAAATTACAAATAATTTAAATTTTAATATATTTTTATATGTCTATACAAGTTTAATTTATTTGGTAAAGAAATAAAATTAAAACGATTAATGTTAAATTAATATTCAATTAAAATTAATTATTTCAATTCGAATAAAAAAGTTAGAGTGATTAAAAATTTTGAAATCAGTTTAAATTAATCATGAATGGAAATATTAATTATTTTAATATATATATATATATATATATATATATATATATATATATATTCACACAGATCTATTAAAGTATTAAAGAGGACTCCTTATCAAAATTAATAAGAGTGATAAAGATAATTAACTATTCATCTCCATCTTGAAAATTCTATATAGAAACTTGAATATAACTCAAATATATTTGAAAATATATGTTTAAGCTTCATTATTTTAAACATCTAAAAAATAAAGATGATTTTATTTTAGTTAAATATATTTAATTGATTTTGATTGAATATTTAAACAATTAATTATAAAACATAATTAACTAAGTATAAAATATAATTTAATGTTGTATCAAATTATGTGACACAAAGGATTAAATCTAGTCTATTAGACACAAGATGTATAATTGGATAGATATATGTGTCATTTTAATATATGTCTCTTGTGACAGATTTTAATGTATTTTCTGACATATATAAGTAGTTATGCACATTATTTAAAAAGTATTTTGTTAATAAAGATATAAGTTACTTGAAGACTGACAAAGAGAGAGTATGCAATAAATACTTATTCCATATTTATAAAGTTCTTAGGTCTTTCAAGAAAATATTGCAATGTTCTTTCAACATTAAATTTTTTTTTTTTTAAAGAAGTCACTTCATGCAAACAACTCTTTAAAAAGGAAAGATATTATGTTGTATAGCCAATCAGGAATGTTAGGTCATAAGCTTTTGTTCAAAAGTGGAAAGAAGCTACCTATCTAATCCTACAAATCTCTGTAATGTGTTGTCAAGAAAGTTATAAGTCAAGCATTTAATGTATTTTGATGCTTCAAATAGAGGAAGTAGTTGCTTTATATAGAAGTCTCTGACAAAGGCTAATGATGTGTATAATGACTATTTTCCTTTCAAACTTACATATAGAACATTTCTTTGAAGAATGAGACATTCATGCTACTACTAACAACGCAAAAGCTTACATTTATATAAGAACAAATCTTCGTAGACTTGTATATGTCAAAAGACACAACCCCCTCTACTAAGTCTCTCTATGATTTTTGTGAACACTCTTTAGACATTTTTTATCTTAGCAAAAAAGAATGATTATGTTCCGAAATAATACTCTAGTTTTAGTGTCTTTGAAACTACTTCAACCTTCTTTATGTAAACATATTTTAATTTAATGAATAGATATAAAGTAATTTATACTAACTCTTCTCATTTTTACACAATAAGAAAATTGCACATAAATTAATTAAAATTCAAGTAAAAATAAGTACATAATTAATATAATAATAATAATAGATATTTTAAAATTTAAAAATAAGAAATAAATAAATAAACATACGAAAACAAATATCATCTTGGTAAATCTTAATCAATAAAAAATATTTGTTCACAATTAACCTATTCCTCTTTGTAATATCATTGCACAATTTTGTCTATGTAGTTATAACTTCTTAACCTTTAAAAAGGTTGGGCACACATAGCAAGGACAGAAGCAAATTTGGAAAGTTCTTCATGCCACTTGTATACATTTTATAACTCTAAATCTTCTTTTACACAACAGTAAATCACTTGTATGATAAAAAAGTGTCAATCTTCATGGTTTTAGAAAGATTCATTTATAAGACTTTATGGTGAAAAAAATGCTTATTTTGGTTTTTTTCAACTAAAAAATTAAATAGGTTAATGGGCATGTCAGACAACTACATTTTTTTATTAAAAATATCAAAATAAAAAATTTAAAAAATATAAAGAACTATATCCAGACTTCTAAACTTAAATATCAAATTATAAAAACACGAAGCACAAATAATCAAAAGTAATATTTAATTAAAAGAATTAACCCATTAAAAGGTACTTCAAATAAAAAGATTGTGTTGAATTCAAATAAAAAACTCCTAGGACAAACAATAATCGTATTATTATTGGATATTAAAAAAAAATCATCTCAGTGACTTCTTTTTTCTGAAATAGTTAGGTTCCATCTATACATCTTATTTTAAATATATCATCAGTAGACATCCAGCAATAATTAATGTGAGATTTGTCGATAAACAAAACTTTACAAAAACTTTTAGTAAACTTTATATTAATTGCATATAAAGTTAGAGTTCGTGTATCAGTTTAAACCTTAATTCAAAGAAATAATTACATGTTTTGGGTAGATTTAAGAGAATTAAAAAAAAAAAAGTCAGAAATGATGACGTTGGTTATACCTGTGTGTTCCGTAATCTACTGCTACATCAAACAAAATACAAAATAGTCCTTTGAACCCACACCAGTTAAATCAACTATTAACATTCATCCCACTATGTTTAGTTTTAGGACAAAAAGAAGAACCAAGCTTTTCCTCACACATTATTAGCATAGTCGTAGCATTTGAATATATTATATATTGATTCCAAATGGAAGTAGTATCATGGGAATTGTATATTATCCATAAGACAAAATAAACAAATGAAAAGATATGAATATGAAAGTGAATAGAAGTACCCCATCAAAGAGATATGGTAGAAATACGATCTTGAACTGTACGTGGTTAGTTAGTGATTGTGGTAGAAGTAGTAGCAATGGAGTGGTGGGTTCCACAATACGTGTGAGTGTGTGTGGTATCTTAACATAGAAAAGAAACGCGTTTTAATTGAAATGATCGTGTTTAGTGGCTAACTAAATGATGAGAAGAACAATAGGTGATGTTTAGTGTAAAGATATAATACCGTTAGTATTATTTGTTTTATTCTCTTGTCAAAGTACAGTGTGATGTGTGTGCAATTGGTTCTTCTTCTTCTCTTTCGGGGCAGTTGGGAGAGTGCAGAATAGGGGACCATCACCAACATGGATTAATAATGTATGCGCACACAGGTTGTACTGCTACAATTTGTTTTGCCAAAGACCAGTGCTTATGGTTTTTTTTTAGAAGTATATGTTGGTGTTCTAAGATTTCATTAGCATTTGAGAGTGAATTAAATTGGAATTTATGAAAAATGTAAGTGTAAAGTTAGGAACTTTGTATTACTTGAAAATAAGTAAGATGAAGCATATATATATTTTTTTTTGAAAAGTAACACTTAAGAAGGGATGTTTCAACTCTTGCACGACACATTAACAAAACCAAACAGAAAGACAGTCTACTAAACAGACCATTAACCAGAGTACTAAAGACACCTGAAGAAAGAACTACAAACTGAAAAAGATGTAGAATCATAAACTTGGAAGATGAATACACAAAAACCATAAACCTGGGAGATAAATATACAAGAAAGAACTACAAATACAAATCCACATGGACCATCCAAAATGTCAAAATCTGAATAAGAAAAAGTGGTTCTCTAAGAAAAAGTGATTCTCTAAATGAAACATATATAAATAATTGAGTTTTGAGTTAAGTTAGAGATAAAATCTAATTTTTATGAGTTTCTTCGGGATTTATTGAATTTAATTTTTTTATTATCTATCAAATTATTGAATGACTTTTCTGTTTTATTTAAATTAATTTTTTTCATGATATTATATTCAATCTCTTTTAAGTAAATATTATTTGAATTCAAGTTTCATGAAATATAGTTACTTTGAGTTTTCCTGATTAATAACATAACGTGTACCGATTGATAATATGATTAATCAAAGAATTATTTTTTTATGAATCAAATTTGATATTTACTAATATTTATTCTAAAATCAAGGTAGATTTTTTTGAAATGGTAGATTCTAACTTCTATCTTTATTATATTTATGTGTAAGTAATTTATTTTTTCATTAAAGGTACATAAGTTGAAGGATTAGAAATATGTATTGAAGTCATGTAATTTTGTATATTTATTATTGAAATAGATAAATTTTTTCTTATGTAAATGAATAAATTTTATTAATATGATATATACGAATAAATTGTATTAATATGTCGGGATTTTTGTTTAAGATTTATGGTATGATTCATGTACCACTTTAATTTTAATGAAGAACTTACATCATTTTATGTAATAAAAGAATTGCTCATTTCAGTTGAAAAAATTACATGATTTTGATAACAAAATTCAAAAGATTGAGGGATCCATGTACATATATTTAATCTATCTAAGATGGCATACTAAAGAAGAGGAAGACAGAGCTTCCATTCTGGTGTGTGAAATATAAAACATGAAGGAGATGCAAATTAACGTTGTTTGGTCAGAAAGGGTAGGTGTGTTTCTGGGTTGATCCACGGTAACTAAAGATGCGGTTTCCTCGTGCGGATAAGAGCAGAGTCTGATAATTCATGTGGGATTCGATGAAAATAACTAAAAGGAACAACCAAATATTTTTTGAGTACGATGGGAACCTTTTTGTAGGACCATGTCATTGACTCAGAGTGAACACAATGGAGGGAAGGACTTGGCCCCCCTCATCAACTTTACCCACAATGTCCCTGCACAACTCTTTTTTCAGTTTCTTCTTAATGCCCCAGGGAAACAATCACATTCTTACATTTTTTTAGTTTCATATTATTTCTTCTTTTTTTTTCTATCAACCTTATCAGAAAAAAATTATTTAGAGATCAATTTTTATAGGAAAAACTTATTTAGAGATCAATTTTTAATTACTAGATAAAATGGTTGTTAAAATAGAAATAATGATTGAATTTAAAGACTAATTAAATCAAGATAATTGATATCTAACATTACTTACTAAACTTTAGTAAGTAATGTTAGATACTAATTATCTTGACTTAATTGGTCTTTAAATCTAATTATTATTTTTATTTTATAGTTATTTAGCAACTAAAATTTAATTTGGTGACTATTTTAGTCATAATTAACAATTATTTTATTTAATAACTAAAAATTAGTTTCTAAATAACTTTCTTCTTATAGTAATATATATATTTCTTTCTGTATAAGTAACCAATTTAGTAAAAAAATTTGCTGATAAAAAGCATCTAAAATATTACCTATTTTGATTTTGGATGATTTCATCACTTTTATGAAGTATTATATGCCATTTGATGTTCAATTATTTCATTAGAAATTTACTCTAAAAAATGTATTAATAAATTCAGAAAAAATATTTATAATTATATTTACCATCCTCTTTCTAAAGATTGAAACAGAAATTATAGTGAGGGTGAGAGGCAGAAAGCAGAATAGTAGCTATTATCTAAGCAATTGAGGAAGTAAGGTGGGTAAGGGAATAGTAAGGCTAATTTTGACACGTTGCTTACAATATTAATTCCCAGTTTAATTGGGTTCATATGGGACCACCGACAGCACTTACTTACATTCTTCTTCCCCTTAAATTCTGATAGGGAGATTTGTTTAAAACCCCACTTTGGTTTAGTACTTAGGACCATTATAAGTGTATTCCAAAGCAAACCTAAAATGCTTCCTAATGTGTTTTTATTTCGTTTGCTGCCACCAAAGACAGGTTCATCCTTTATTTGTAAAGGATTAAAGCTAATTGCAAAACATTCCCTTAAATTTGGTCATAATTATATATGCCTCTCCTCCATTAATTTAAAACTATTATTTGGTTACTTCTTATTTCTTATTTCAGTTACTATACAATTTAATTGTGGCGATAATTATAAAAAGAAGGAACCGATTACATACAATTTAATCTTATATAATTGCGAATGTTTATATTATATATGTATTATTAGAATTTTATTTATTTATTTTTGTATTATATATTTTTATTAAAATATATTAAATCTTCTCTATTTTTTTCTCAATATAAATAAGACATTTATGTTGTTTCAGAAAGACATAGTTTCAGCTCAATGTTTCTCTCTTCAGGAATTTAATATGGTATTAGAGTCCCTTAAAAAATCTTCTTAAGCTAGCAAACACACTTTTTTCAAAGGATTTTTCTTGATAAACCATTCTCCGATATCTACTTTCATTATTCTTTTCCTCAGTTTTTTTTTTTCCTTCTTCCTTAAGCTTTACAGAAAAAAATATATCTTCCATCATCTCATCAACCTCCAGAACATATTCTCCCATACTTTTTAACCATATTGTTAGTATTGAAAAGATGAATATGTCTAACTATTCCACTTGAATTTTCGAAATCAGATTATGGTTAAGAGAGTTGAGTTACAAATCTCATCTCACTACCACTATTGGATACGTTCCTACAGATCATGGAGAACAATGGGTAAAGATTAATATTCAACTTTGCAGCGTTATTAATGTTGAAGTTGTTGATGCTGTTAGCTGTATTTGATGAATTCTTAAAGACAAAATAAGCTTTGAGTGTTGAAGAATTAGTTTTGTATAGTGTGTCTTTTCTCTTGATAATTAGGTTCTCCATAAATATTTATGAAGGTTGATATTTTCTGTTGATGAAACTTTTTATGATTAGAGGATAATATTAATTGGTTAAAAAGATAGTTTAACCATTGTCAGAACTTCTAAAAGATTGTAATGAATATTTTAACCAATTACATTATCGATTTAATTGCTTGATATTATTTAATATAAAAAGTAGTTATGGGAGAATATATTTTAATTTGTTAAAACAAATTTAAAATATATTGAAATTTTCAATATTTTCATAAGAATCTTTATCGGTTTATTTTAACATATTGAAATTGTGATTTAATTTATTCTTTTCACTGGTAAGTGAAATCAATATATTAAAATACGTTTTCAATTCATTAAAACTGAGAGGATAAATTCTATCTAACTCTCTTTTACATATTTTTCTGTGTGTGTTTTGAAGATTGAACTTTTGAAAACATACTACATTTTTGAGAGAGTTAGTCTTTTGAATCAAAATATTTTTTCTTGAAACTTTCTTTTGGTGTTATTGATATCAATATCTTCGGTTAAGAGGTTCTTCACATGAGTTTTTCTAAGTTTAAATATAAATTGTTGTTACTGCAACTAAGTTTTTAATATATTAATGTTCGTGTCAAATCTACTACAATCAATTGTTCTAGTAAGTAACACATTCTAATTATTCTTAAGCTTCTAAAAAAGGTTTTAAAGTTTAATTCACCCTCTCTTAAACTCAGAGTGGTTTTTTGATAATTAAATTCACTGTTCACACTTAACTCAAACCTATTTAACATCCCTATGAAATATGTGCATCAGTTTAGAGTGACGCTCAAGTCCTTTATACTAATGAAATTCAAAATCTATATGATGTGTACTAAGATCTCTTAACGCTTCTTACTCCATGACATTTTAAGGGCCTTATGTTAACTTATCTTGGGCCGCTTCATGTTGTCTTACACAATTTCAATGAGCTCCTTCCTCTATTTGGAGATGCGAAGAAGGAACTTGATAATCACATACGTTTTTTATAACCTTAGGCTTGTATGGCTCGTAATAAGAATATGTTACCACTCGTGATGAGAATTTGGGATCACTTGTAAATCGTACTATGACTTTTGCATCACCTGCGTTCCTCCGCATTCCTAAAAAAAATAAACACAGAGACACATATTTCATTAATAGGTTAAAGCAATGCCTTGACATGACAAAGTAATAATTATGGATTCTCTCCCACAGGTAATTTAAAAAATAATCTAAAATGCAAACATTGTCATCGTATTAGACATATAATTGGTAGGTGTCGGAAGCTGCATAAGAAGCCCCCTAATCCACACAACACAAGCATCCATGGTTGAGTCACTTGTTGTCCCTATATTACCAGCTGATCCATGTCCAACAACATTTGAAGTCTTTATCAAATGGTATGCCACACGTCAATCCACTAGTAACACAACTTTTGTGGCACACATGGGTAATTTTTGTGTTTGTCTTTCTCAATCCCCTTCTTTTGGTCCTTGGGTTATTGACTATGGTGCAAGTAATCACTTATTTGGTAATTGTTCTCTTTTCTCCTATTTACTAAAGCTATCAATTTTCCATTTATAACTACTGGTTCACAAACCCAAGCTTGTGGCATTGGTACTACCCAGTCCTTCTCATTCCTTATTGTTGATTATGTTCTTTATATCTTCAATTGAATTTTTAATTCATTGTATGTTACTCGATTGATCCAATCCCATGATATTATTTTTACCTTCGTAATAATGTTACCTTGGAATATCATATATCGGGTTGGACAATGGGCATTAAATGTGAGTCACATGTTATTTACTATCTCTATCTATCATCATTAGTATGTGCATCAATGGTCTGATGATTCATGCACAATTAGAACATTTCGGGTTAACAAAATTGCAAAAGATGGTGCAAAGCCTAAAATATTTTTCTACTTTGAATTAAGAATCATATCAATTAAGAAAACATTTTTGTTAGTATTTTCCTGATACATTTAATAAATGAGCTTTGTCTCTTTTTTATTTAGTTCATTCTAATATTTGATGTCCTCTTGTATTATTACCCTTTTAATTTTAATATTTTGTTACATTTATTGATGATTATTTGAGATGTACTTGAATTATGTTAATGAGGAATCAATCAAAAGTGTTTTCTATATTTCAAACATTTTTTTATGAAATTAAAACACAATTTGGTATATCCATACATGCTTTTCGTAGTGACAATGCTTGTGAATATCTATTTAACCAACTTCAACAATTGATTACATCCAATGGCGTCCTTCACCAAAAATTTGTGTCCTCATATTCCTTAATAAAATAGAGTAGTTGAATGTATAAACGAACAATTTATTGAAACTACTCAGACACTTCTTCTTCAAAGTCATCTTCACCATTTTTGGGGCATGCAATTCTTATAACATGTTATCTCATTAACCAAATGTCATCATTTGTCCTTCATGATCAGGTACACCACTTTATTCTTTCTCCTCAGTACCTTTTATATAGTCTTCCTCCATGTATTTTAGTACATGTTTTGTACATCACCTCACATCTGGTCGAGATAAAATTTTTCCTCAGTTATTCAAATGTGTTTTTGTCGGATGTCATCGTTTTAAAAAAGGATATTGTTGTTTCTCTCCTGATATTCATATGTATTCTATGTCAGTTGATGTCTCTTTCTTTAAGTATGTTGCATATTATACAACTATTCATTCTACTGATGACATATGTAGCCACTTTCCCACCACAATATATCTTCCTTCATCATCATTAGATAGCTTTGCAATAACTCAAGATGCTTTTCCTACACCATTAGAGATATATCAAAGTCATTCACAACCTATTGATATTCCAGTAAGAGATTCCTTTTTAACAGATAATGATATAGTAGAGTACATGCCCAATCCTTCTCCAACACTATCTCTAAAATCGAATCTAAGCTGAAAATGATTGACTTATTACTATTTGAAAAGGTACATGTTCTACCCATAATCCTTCTCCCCAATATACACATCATTTATTGTAAGCTTTCTCTCATACAATATACTTGTTTGTCCTCATTATCTTCTATTCTTATTCCTAAGCGTTCCGGTGAAGTTTTATCTAACCCAAATTTGTGACAAGCGATGATTAATGAGATGTGTGCCCTTCAAAGTTGTTGTACTTCGGAGTTGGTTCCTTTCAACAGGCAAATCAATTGTAGGGTGTTGAATGTTTTATACTCTTAAAGTCAAACCTAATGATAACATTGATAGCTACAAAGCTTGATTGGTTGCCATAGGATACACACAAATCTATTCGACTTTTCTTTTCCATTGTAACTATCCACCACTGGAC
>Ga0099825_1003810_pt1 | contig 19986 bp, 5 predicted proteins | sample SiratroredBW_FD_76838 | JGI IMG/M metagenome (GOLD analysis project Ga0099825, IMG submission 76838) | Root nodule microbial communities of legume samples collected from California, USA - Siratro red BW | ecosystem: Host-associated > Plants > Roots > Nodule | place: USA: California | collected... | reverse complement strand
CTCACAAATTGGCTCACTCTTTTTCTCTCACTCTAGATGAGGCTCACTAAAAACACTTGGAAATTGCTCAAGTGTGGGATACTTAACACAAGGCAAAGAGGTCTCTATTTATAACCTCCAAAGACTCCTCCACCTTGTATTTTAAGCAATGTGGGACTAATTTGGTGAATATTGGTGGCTGGAATACTACAAAAATCTGATTAACTATTTAAGTTTAGTAAGCACTTCTATGATAATTGTATAAATTTCACCTCTTAACATATTTAATATCATATTTTTCAAAGAATTTCTCTTTAAAATGTCTTTAAGAGAGGACATCACTTATATCATCTAACATATGTTTCAACCTCATTCACCAAAATTTAATGTCATTTATTAATATATATGTATCATAAGAGAACATTTCTTCATATTTTATTCACTAATTTCTTTGTTTTGGATCAAATTATCCATTTAATTTAAGAGATCTATGTCTCATAAACTCATTAAGACTATCTAATGTCTGATGGTAAACTTGTGGAGTTATTTGTTTTGTAGTCTTTAATATTTTTATGACATATGATTGATGTCATTTTTAATAAAATAATATAAATGTATATTATCTGATACAATATTTTTGAATTGTTTCGTGTATTACATATATCATTTATTACAGTTAACGAAATTAGAATATAGACAAGGTTAGTCAACTCATGTCATCTGCCTACAATTTAATTATAACCTCAAGTATATGGGATTTCATATCATATAAAAAAAATTAATTAGAAAGAGTATTAAATAAAAATGAGTTATTTAATTAGAAAGAGGATTAAATAAAAAGGAGTTGTTATTGTTCTTAAACAATTAAAAAGAATAAGAATAAAATGAATGAGAAAGTAGGTTGATTTTCAATTTCATTCATCATTGAATTCATGAGTTATCATATGCTTATCATTTATTTAATTTTCAAACAAAATTGAATTTAACTAAACAAATGTTTTTTATCCAATTCAACAAAATCTAATTAACAAAAAGTATCCACTAATTCATTTAGTACTTTACTTTTCTCCAAATATTTACTTATTAGATTTTTAATCTTTTATTTTTTGAATTAATCAAATAAAATATTTTGTTTCTATATTTTAAATAAATAAATAGATACTTGAATAATAATAATAATATTATATCATAATATTAAATGTCATCACTTTTGTATTGATACGACTAATCAACTTATACTCAAGTAAGTAATATTTGTATAACCATAAAAAAAAAACACAATATAAAAAAAATGCTAAATTCATTCTAACATGTTTTAAACAACCTCCGATGCCCGAGTAAATTTTTGTTTTGGCGTTAACTATTAGTAGTTTCATCTATTTTTCACAATTATGTACTTCACTATCAAAAGTTAAAGTTCCATTCAACCATCCAATTTCATTAACAACATTTATTTTTGACTACAAAATTTTAATTCAACAACCTTTCTAGTTTTTTTTATTAGAAAACTCGCTATATAAAAAAAGGTAACTCTAAGAATTAGACATAAATCTGGGCAACATTTTCAAAAACATAGAATATAAAAACTCACGCATATAAATAAATCAATAAAGGGGAGTTTGAATGTTAAAAAAATAGATGTCTCAAAATTCTAAAAAAATGTCGATGACATAATTTTATAAAAATAAATATTTATAAGAATTAACAAATGAAATATTTTACTTCATATTTATAACTTCTTTTACAAATAACGTTTTCATTTAATTTAAACTACTTTCTTTAGACCTATATATAAAAATAAGTATTACAGTACCATTATAATAAAGACTAAAAGTAAATATTATCTTTTTATAAAACACCAAATACATATTTACTTTTTAGTTTTTATATTATCAACTAATTAGAATTTATCTCAAATATAATTTTAAAAATAAATACTAAAAAACTAATGATTTTATTACACTTTCCAGTTTATAATCAAATAATATAAAATCTTTTACATTAGTAATACATTTGAATCAAACTCTTTTAAGAGAGTGAAATGTGTGATAAAATAATTATAATTATACAATACACAAATACGATAAAATATTATATTTCTAACATACACATGCACAAATAAATTTTGTGAACTGTGATTAATTGTAGAATTCTATTTGATGAATAACTGATTATAAATAATTTAATAATATATTTTTATTTAATCATGGAAAAAAATAAGATTAGGAAATGTTCCATATAGAGTTGGTAAGAAAACGAGTTAATTAAATGTTCCCAGTAGCATAACACATTAGCATTTATGAAAAAAAGTTATGGTGCATTAATGATTCTTGGTAAATTGAGTCATATATTCATATTTACAAACATTATACCCATAAATCTACTTTTTACACACAAACATTATGGTAAGTAAATTATTTTATAACAAATAATTCATAAAGTTGAAGGGTGACATGGTCCTCCAAGCATGGACCATGGTCCCCTATATTAATTATTCTTTTTTTTAAATCTTTGGGTTAGTTTGCAGTGTGGACTTGTGCTTCCCCTTCCCCAACTACGAGACAACGTTACACAACCACGGCCCAATAAATGCATAGGTCCACTGAGTAATATTTACTTTATTTCTTCTTAATTTCTAAATATTAAGAAAATTAAAAAATAAATTCTTTAAGTGTATGGTATAAATTAAATAAAAATATAATAAGAATAATATAACATTTGTTTTTCCTATCAGGTTTTCCCTAACTCATTGTAATACTGTTTTTTCAAGGGATTTTAACATTTTTTTTCTCTCTGAATATTTTTAACTCTTTTTTGGAAAATACTAATAATGTAATTTTGACTAATTTGAACAAGTTTTTAGATGTGATGAATAAAAGATAAATTTTTAAGTTATCATACTAATTTTATCTTCTATGTTAGTTAATGGATAATGAATAGAAGACAAAGAAAATAAAGCTAAATTTACCGCAATATTTTTAAAAATTATAACTGAATATGATTATATTAATATAAATTAAAAATGACATTGAAATAATTCGGATAATGTCGGCAGTTTTGATAATCGTAAGAACGATAATAATAAATGTTTACATTTTTAAATATTTTATACTCGAAACATACCTTTGTCCAGGATTTATCGAATATAGTTCATTTATTGCGTCATTTTTCATTTTATTTAAGATAAAATATTTAATAACTTTTTTTTTGTGTAGATTGATGTTTTTTTTACTATATCTTACATATACTAAAGTGTATAGTTCGAAGTTAAGATTTTTAGTTTATATGATAATATTGACTAATGTTTAGACATTAAAATAATAATAAAAAAGTAAATTTTATTTACTTATTATTTTTAATTTCACAAACTTATTCAGCAATGTGTTTCAAGACTAACGTCACAACCTCTTCTAATTTTTGGAGAATAGAGGACTTTTTTTATTAGTGCAATTATGCAGCGAATGCTTTGTGTTTGAACTTTCTAAGGCCGAAAAATGTTCAGATGAGGCCCATCTCATATAGACACTGCCGCCATCTTTATTACACTGAGAGGAAAAAGAAGAAAAAGATAAGAGAACGAATAAAACGGTAAATTTAGTTAAAAGCTTGTTTTGAAAAGTTTATTGCAGAAGATAACATATATATTTCATATATAAATTTTATTTTACGAATGCATTTCATATGTTTTAGAATTTTTTTTGAAAATTTTATTTATAAAAGTTCATTTTGGAAAGCCTGATTCAAAAATTCTATTTCAAAAAAAAAAAACTTGTTTTAAAATATATTTTATATATTTCAAAAAACTTGTTTTAAAAATTCTGTTATGAAACTTATGTTTCATAGATAAAAATGATGTTTTTAAAAATGAGGTGGGTAAGAAATTACAGAGGCTAGGAAGAAAAGGCCAACTTTCAAATATATAATGTCTTCTTCTCGAACAAAAGTTCATTGTCATAAGTTTATAATCTGTCATGATCTTTATTTAATGAGTTAATGATTAATTTATAGAAATCAATATATTAGTATTATCAATGAATGTGAATAAAAGAAAATTGAAGATTTAAATCATAAGGAAATTATGATTAACTTGATTAATATGATGGTGAGTTTTTACGAATTATAAAAGCATATTATATCTAAGATTGTTGGAACTATAAAAAGTATTAATGTTTAATAATGCAACTGTGAAATGCATTCCATTAAATTTAATAAATCAATGATCTAATATATGATCAGAATTCATAAGGGATACATTATTTAATTGTATGATTTAACTATAATATATACTTGTTAGTTAGTTGATTTTATAAATCAATTTCTCAAGTGCTAACAGAAAATTTAAAATCAAATAAATTTACACAATTATTAAAATGGTAAGGAAGGTCAAACACAGACCAAATTGAGCTATTATTTCATCTAAGTATGTACTCGAAAAGTGGAAAAATTTCACGCAAGTTTTATAATTAAGTCTGTGCTAGCATCATTTCTTAACTTAAAACATCTTTTAAAAAACAATGTCTCATTAAAAATAACACTATTGTTCCATGAAAGACTAACAAAAAGTTAATATTCAACTGACCAAGAACAACTATTTGGCTTTCATCCATGACGCATTCTATGGTTATAATGAGGAGTACATGAGACAAAGAATAAAATATGGTAAAATGAAAAAAATATCTTTTATTATTTAAATATCATGGAATTAAAAAAAGGCTAATTGTGTCCTACGTCAACCCCATAGACATCAGAATAAATAGCTTAATTATACACTTTTCAATAAATTCTTGAAAAATGAAAAAAAAAATCCATAAATACGATTATTATACTTACTGATTCAGCTTCAGACCTCGTAAGAAAGAACATGTCGAGAAGTTCATGCTAATTAACCAGTGAACTTGCAAGTCCAAATAATTTGATTTAAAAGTTTCCTTGATAGAATGAAATGGAATATATTTCTTTTGTCTTTACAACATCATATTTTAAACAATGAAAACAATTAGTAAAACTTAATAGTGGTATCATTTTAATTCCTGCTAATTCTTTTGACACCTCAATCGATCCAAACATAACTTAAGCCCATAATACATACATGACTTTTGTTATACGTCCTTCTATTCCAATACTAATCACCCTTCTATTCCAATACTAATCACCGCCCTTTCATTAACTAATTAGGAGCTCTCATAAATCATAAATTAAATGCAAACTTCTTTAATAACCCACAAACTCAAAGGATTAGATAATTAATTATGTCAACAACAATTGATTGGAGTTTAAAGAGTGGGCGCAAATACTTGTTTTTTTTTATAACCAGTGAGAAAAAGTATCTAAGTGAAGAATTATGCTGAATCCCCCATGTTGAACCTTCGGCTTGACCAAGATATGAAGAGTCCTGGTCCCAACCACGGTTGCCACAACTTGGGTTGCAGCACACAAAAACAAGTGCCATGCATTCCCCCTTTAGCAGGTGCCTACATACATTCAGAAATTTCAGAATACCCCCAGAACCAGCAAGAACATGAGTAGTTTTTGAACGTGCAGACTTAAGTTTTATTATAAATTGCAATCAAAAGAGCATTGTAAAGGGATTAAAACATTTCATCAGATTAAAGGCGTTACAATGAAACTTCTCTCACCTACACATCATACATGCATTGATATATGTAGACACTGGAACAGATATAATCGTTAGAACTTAATGGTATGGCATGGACACTTGCAAATAATAACAGTGAACTCAGCGAGGTGCACTACCAAGTGCTGAGGAACTAATTTAGCATTTTAACAAGAAAGTGGCTTACATTAAATATAAAAACTTCAAATGTAGCAAAAGAATACTAATTTCATTTCATGCATAGGGGAAAATAGAGAGAAAATACGGTTATAATAATATTGCATCTTCTGATTTCAGTAATGAAACTTCAAAAATTATAAATGCCAAATCCTATGCATTTCAACAATCTGGGAAGAAATAGCAACTAAATTTGCAACGATCAATACTGAGTAGAAGGAATTCCAAACAAGCCATGCTGACACAGACAAACTTTTTCAAAACAGTAGAAATTATAGGGTTTAGGCAGGGAAGAGAAGGAGGCTTTCAATAATATTCCATTCCATTGATATAATGTCTAATGATGTACCAGATGTGATATAAAACACTAATTCCTGATACTGATAATTAAGTATTGGATAGCATTAGGCCTTAAAATGAAGTGATAGAGTAATATTCCTTACACAAGCACAAACCCACAAATAGAATATGACTGCCGATCCTAATTAAAAAAGGAAACAGGAATCCAGTTAAGAAACAAGTCCTAAGATTGCCTCCTCAATCAGATGAATAATTGATTCAATAATGTTCTAAATATCTATTGAAGACATTTTAAAGAAGTGCTGAGATATTCTAAAATACTCAAGATAATCCAACACCCTTTCTCGAGCTGAAGTAGCATGAACAAGCAGGAAGAGATGACAATGTCAGGATGCACAATGGCCATAGGAAATATGTAAAATTGAAATCCTAGGAGGGATTTTGTTTAGGAAATGATTTTCCATTTTCATTTCCCGAAATATCAAGATTCAGTAAATTGAGCACCTCACAATAACACAAAGCACATCCACAAATTTAAATGTTGAAAGAATAAAAGGAAATACAATACAATCAAAAGCAAAACTCTAAATTACCCATTACCAATTCATAAACAAGCACCATAATTGCAGTTGATGATTGTCTCCATGGACCTGGCCACAATCTCATTTAACGCCTACGACTACGCCTCTTCTTCCTCCGGCTGCTCTTATCATCCGAATCAGATTCGGAACCAGAATCTGTATCGGACTCCGACCCTGAAGATGAACTATAACTCTTCCTCCTGCGTCTTGATCTCTCCCTCTGCTTCTTCCTCCTCCTCCGCCTCCGTTCCTCCTCCGAATCAGAACTCGAGCTACTCTCAGAAGAAGAATCAGATCCAGTAACAGAAGATGCAACACTGCCACTATCACTCTCACTATCACTCTCAGAATCATAACGACGACGTTTCTTTTCACTCTTCTTCTTCTTCTTCCTCTTCCTCTTCTCCTTTTCCTCCTTATCATCACCATCAGGAACATCGGCATCCAAATCCAAATCATACGCGACAGGCGCATCGACCCCCATTCTCATTTTAGGGTTTTTAAGCTGTTGCGTCCGTGAAGGCCTTGAAATATAAACCCTCTCGTTCTTGCACTCGTATGTCCAGTGTCCGCTTTGGAAACACTTCTGGCACTGCGCGGCGCCGCCGGAAGCGGACCTCGAAGGCTTGAGATCCTTCCTTTCGCCCAATTTCACGGCCTTCTCGGTACTCATCAGATACATCTGCCGCTTCGCCTCCCTCTTCTCCTGCCATCGGCTCGGCCCCTCCTCCTTCTGCCCGTACGCATTCACGTTCCGCGCAGCCGCCGCCGCTGCCCGCTCCGCCTGCGCACGGCTCAGCCCCTTCGCCGCAGTCAACGCCGCCGCCTTAATTCTCTCGGCCGCGGCCTGAGATTTCTCCTCGCTCTTATTTGAAGACATATCAAATATCGCTGTCTATCTTCAAATTTGTATGGTATCACCGACAAATATTGGAATAACTTTCTGTTTGCCCTTTTTTCTAGATTCCGGCGAGGCGTATACAAGGAGAGGCTAGGTTTTACAGTTTCTTGCTCACAACGGGATGGTGAAACTAGGAAATGGAATTGGAAATGACAAAGGTCTTTTTTGTTTGAGAAGGGTGGGTGTTGGGCCTGTACTCAGAATAATTAGGCCTACTACTCAGCCTCAAACAACACAGGGAGTTTCTATTTACACCCATACACTTCTTTTTGTAATTTTATTTCCTTAATATTGATTAATTAATGTATTTGTTAAGTTTAAAAATCAAGTGAGTCAACATATTATGCCAGAACCAAAGAAGACGGAAGGTTAGTCCCAATCAGAACATTGCATCATAATTATCATTAATTTCACACTGCAACTTGTACCTCCTATCACAATCAAATACAAATATGATCAAATCTAGTAAAGAAATCCAATCACATTTCACTCTTTTATTAATTACAAATTGACACCACTAAAAAAATAACAATAAAGAAAAAAAATACGTAACTAATTTTTCAAAAATATTTTTCACGAAGAGTATTATATTTTGACTAAAAAACCAGGAATTTGAATTCACTAAGAACAGTGATGATGGCTGAACAGAAGAAATCTAGGAAATGGAGAACCTTCTCCTTCTGGGCTTGGTCAAGTCCACGGGGGCATCGTCAATATGTGACGTGTCCTTAGACCCATTCTTGAACGGGTTCAACTTGCTCAGTTTCTTCGACATGGACGAGAAAAACGTGGGCCTTTTAACAGGCCCAGGAGTTTCCTTCCCAGACGACGACGTTCCGTGAACATTCTTCTGCAAATCGGTAATGTACATTTTCATCTTCATCAGCTCCGATCGCAACTCCTCGTTCTCCCTCACCAGCGACACGTCAGCTTGAAGCTGTTTCTTCTCCACTGACGCTGCCACCGCTTCCTTGTCCTCCGCCGTACCGCTCCTGAGGTGTAGTTGGTCGTAATACAGCGCGTGAAGCACGATCTGCAACGGCAACCGCTTGTTTTTCGACGCGTGCACACGCGCCTCGTATGATAGTTTCAGTGGGTCCATTACACTGCACACCTTCTCCTTCTCTATTTCGTCCAGGTTCGGGTGCGCCTGCAACAACACGCGTGAGCGCGTGTGGAGTTTGTTAGTTACTGGATCACTGGTTAGGTTTAGGTTACATTGTTTGTAAGTCTTGTACTAAAAATTTGTATGGTTAATGGCATTTTAGACAAATTTTTAAATTATTCTTTTACAATAAAAAATTTATATAAATCATATTAATATTTGGCAATAAAGTAAAAAAAAAAAAAAAAACTTGCAGACTATTAGTTAATTAGTTTAATTCCAAAAGGTGTGGTTTTGTTTAGTTAATCCCATATTTTGGGAACTTGATCACATAGTGTGTGTACCTTGAGGTAGATATCAACGGCACGGTATAGATCGTCGTCGGATTTTCTCGCGCCTCTGGGAATGAGGATGGAGATGCCGTTGAACTTAGAGATGGAGAGTTCGCCGTAAGCGGCGATCTCAGCCAGGTACGCGTCGACGGTTTTGGTCACGCGCTGCATCGCGGCGGAGAAGTGTTCGTTGAAGTTGACGCTTGGGTTGAACACCGTCGTGCTCTTCTCCTTCTCCACGAAACCGGATATGATCCTCCTCACGCTGTCCAGATCCAAGAGCCTCTCCCCGTCGTAGGAGAACGTGAGCACGAGGAGGTCGTCCACTGTCACGTGCTCCAGGATCTCTGTGACGCGCTTCTCCAGCTCGCGCTTGCACGCCGTCGACGTGCTGAGATAGATCGCGCACCGAAGGAGGCAGCAGAGGAAGTTGATCGGGAACGCCGCTTTCTCCGTCGGGAAGAGCGGGACGATAGACTGCAGAACCTCGCGTTGCTCGCTTCTTCTCGACTCCGAATCCGAATCGCCGGAATGCGGCGACAGGTTTCCTCTTCCGCCGCCGCTGTGGTCGCGGACTAGCTCCCGCAGCGCGCGTTCGGTGTACGTGATCAACGCTCCGGCGACGGTTAGATACTTGGCGCCGCGCTGTTTCATGGCGGCAATTACCTTTGCGAAGGAATCTACGTCGAGCAAGGCGAGCTCCTCCGTCCACCAGTTCGGCGGCGACTGGCTCGCAAAGTTCACCTCGCTGCAAGCCTTGGAGCTGATTACGTCAACGCAGCGGTCAACGATGGTTACTTCGGCGGCGAAGGGGAGAAGCTGCCGGCAGGACTTGAGAACCGCGACGGCGCTGTGGAGAGTGGAGACGCCCACCTGTGAGAGGAAATCCTCCGTTCTCCCGGAAAGGTTTCCGTCGCAATACTCGTCGGTCATCTGGAGGAATACGGCGGCGCAGTGCAGTGGAGCGACGTTATGAACGGTGATCTCGAAGTTGACGCCATAACAAAACTTCACTACTTTCTCGAAAGCTTCTTGGCCTCCAGGTAGGTTCGTGAGGTCTATTCTGGTTAAGTCACTCTCCTCTGATTCCATTATGACCTTTCTGATGTAGTTGCTTTTTGCCGCCAGAATAAACTGTAAGCAAATCCAACACTAATAAATTCAATGCACAAAATCACATATATCTAAGAAGAATTGATCAAGTTCTTTGCAACAGCAGTGCAAAATTTTGGTACCTTGTGGAGAGAAAAATCGGCTTCTCCCACTGCAACAATAACATCGGTTGGGATTTCTGGGGAGAAAATCCTGCAAAAACAATTGATTCATGAAATTTAACATATCTCACTAATTGATTCATGAAATTGTGCATAGGAGAATAAGTAGTTAAGTCGTGAGATTGAAAATGAAGGAGTGGAGTGGTGTTTACCATTGTCCGGTTCTCTCCATGGCAAGGGATAATCTGGTGGGGCTGGGGGTTGCCATGGATGATGTAGTTGGTTTTTCGTGGTCTGAATAGGATTAAGGGTTTGAGAGTAACAGCGGGTTGTATGGTGTGCTTGGTTGTTGTTATAAGGAGATTTTTATTCCTGTACACTCATTTCATTTTGGTGACTGTTTCTAGTAATGAATTGAGTTTGTCACTGTGGTCCAAGTCTGCCATGCTTTCTTTTCACTGACTTGTTGTTATCTTATTTATCCTTTCATAAAGTGATTCTTTTTAAGCTCAGAGTATCATATTTTTAAGACAGTTCACAGGTTTTCTTAATTCGAAAAGGGGGTAGCACAGTTGATAGATATGATGAGAAAAAGGAAGGTGAATAATGATAAGATAGGTAGGTAATTTGAAAGATGAGGAAAAAAGTAAACAAATTATGTATGATATACGTACTACTCTTAACTAATGATATTCCATGTCTTTAATATAGAAAAACTGTTCCTACACGAGTTCGTTCATAGACTACTGAATAATTTTTCATCGGTACCTGTCACCGTCAAGGACACAATATTCACAGGAATGAGTCCAATGCTGTTGCTTCTGAAAAGCAGCTATTTGCTTTTACTTCTTCCTACTCAAACTCGTATTTAGTGGCTATTGACTCAACCAAACTCACGGTTAATCCGCTAGCTGCTTCCATGCAAGTGGAAGTTGAAATTGACCTTTAGGAATGACAATTTTTTTGTAGCTACACGACCTCTATTTGCTACTATATTTTTTTCCTGAGGTTATCTTATTTTCCTTCTCTGTTTTTCACTTTCTAGAATTTATTCTTTAATGTTTAGGATTTCTGGCGTGTAACATTTCTTCACACATAATTTGCATATGGGAGCTTGGAAAGTTTTCAATACTACTTGGCAATATTATATATAGTCCACACGGATTGGTTTAATAGTTATTGATTCAAAGCTGAAAGTCGGTGCTTGTCTATAGGTCGTTAATGACTTTCATTAAAACGAACAATTCTGGCAAGACCTCACATTTGCCCCTCACTAAGAAAGAATATTACCAAGCAGAAGAAAGAATTTGGTGGGTTAACCCTGTAAATAGCAAGCAGAAGAAAAAAGCTAAAAGATGAAAGAAAAAACGCTTGCATACATATCATATTTGGGCGAGTCATTCATTCATGAACTCCCAGCGACAACGCTATCTATTTTCGTGTTACCATATCCAGCTTGTTAGATTTTGTCATTCGTACTCTGATATTACTCTGTTATTATGCTTCATTATTTCGCCTCCTCAATTATAACTCTCGTACGCTTTTGTGGTTAAGCGTTAAACTAATCATTGAGAGAGACAAATAATAACAAAACATGAGTTGCCCTTAATCATATCGTCGATCATGGACTTGCGTGTAATGTAACATTAAAATAATGTCTACCTCAATTTCAAATATTTGAGTGTGACAAAATGTTTCACTCGCTAATAATCGTAACTAGATGAAGTATCAAAAGTTATAAAAAGAAAAGATGTGTAACAAAACCAATTAAATGCAGGAAGGACCTGGTGCTTGATGTTACATGTCCAAATTTAATGTCACCATCGTAAAAAGAAAGAAAAAAAAAACACATTATTGAGCACCGTACAAAGTTCAATGCTAAAAATATTAGGAGAGAGATAGCTTAATTAAAAAGGAAATATATATATATATATATATATATATATATATATATATATATATATATATATATATATATATATATATATATATATGTCTGTATTTCTTAATTATACTTAAAAAATGATAGTCTATATAGAATTAGATGTTATGATGCGTCGAGGAGGAATACTAACTACAAAATTATATTTTTGTATTTTATTTTATTAAAATGTAACGTTTTAAAAACATAAAAGGTGTACATTAAATGGAGACATCTTCTTCATAATAGTATAAATAACAAATAAGGATAATTAAGAAAAAAGTAATAAAAATAACAAATTTAATGATAAGTTAAACTGGAGAGACGTAGCTTCATCTATGTGACCCTTAAAAATTAATAAAGTTAGTAGTACCTTGAAATTTACGAATAAAAAAGTATAGAGAGAAAAAAAAAAAGTTACGTCTCGTGATTTATATTCTCAATTTAATAGCAAAGATTGTTGATAACAATATACTTTTTATTATTGGAAGTAACCTATGAAGTTTTGTCATGAGGAGAATATCATATCCCTTCTGGTATCACTAAATAAAAATATCTCATTAATTTATAAAATCAAATAATGTTATATAGCTCGGTTGAAACAACTGAACAATTAGAACTTTATATCTACTAACATGAGACAAATTTAAAATACCACAAGATTATATATATATTGTATGAGAGAGAGAGAGGAAGTGAGATCACATCTATTGAAGAGCAATTGAAAAAAAAAATGCTAGTAATTTTTTTTAAGAGTGAGAATACTCTATAATTTATTATAACTAAACTATAAGAACTGTATAAAAGTGTAAGATCAAGGTTAGAAACATGCAATTAGAAGACAATATACTTTTTTAATATTATCATTATATTTAAATTAATTTCTTTAAAAGATTTACCTATTTCAATAATTTTTAATGAATGTATATGTATATCAATCAAATTTATCATTTTATCTTCTTTTTAGAAGATGTAAAGCACTTTAAAAAATTTCCAATTTATTTTCTCTTTATTTTCTGTAGATAAGTATCTATCAGATGAGTATGTTTACCAGCCTTTTGAACAAGAATTTTAGAAAAAAAAAATTAAATTCTTCATAAATTAAAAAATAATAATATTATTATTAAAAAACTAATTTTAATTTTAGAAAAAAATTATTTTATTTTTTTCTCTTGTATTTTTATCCTAATTTATCCAGCATGCCAATATGGTTGATTAAGGATTATATGGCAAAGTTTATCAACAAAAGAATAAGATTTATCTCATAGCCACGCTATTAAAATTTATTAAATTATAATATTTAATTGTTTCCAAATATTAAAAAAAGTGGTATCAAACTTGTTCGAAACAATCTAACTCATCCAATATCATACATAGTGATATATAACAGTAGATAGTAATGTAACTAAAAACATATAAATATTTATGTTTATATACTAAATAAAGGATCTGAGAATCATTCACCGATACATGATGAATGAAGAATTGGGTGGAAGATGGCGATGGGACGTGAAGTGCATGGGAGGAATTGAAACGGGAACATGCATATGCATGTATTTGAAGAATTCAGCAAATTAGGACAGCGTGTCTCCTCCACACAAAAAATAGTGGTTGTGACGCTTTGAGAGCGACAGCGACAGCAGCATCATACTAGGATACAGATGCGCCACGTCAGCCCTACACTCCACCTTGTCTCCGTCTCAACCACCATGGATCCGCCATCTTTCTTATCCAAATCTAAACCTTTTTTTAATAATAAAAACCCTAATAGTATATTTTCCTCATTGTTATGGACCAAAATAATATAAATGACTGTTCGTGTTAAAAGATGGTTGGAGAGAACGATTTCTTAGCTTGCAATTTCATTTATTTAAATTGTTTTTAGGAAATTGGTTAGTCGGACTTTTTTCGAAGTGTTAATTGTCTAATTCTTATTATTTTTTAAAAGTTGAAATAATTTAAAAAATATGTGTGAATTCAAGTTATAATATTAAATTTTAAAATATATTTAAAAGAATAATTAACATTGTAAAAAGTTGAAGGTGTTGGTGATAGTAAAAGTAGGCAGTGATATATATATTTTAAAATGTGTATTGTTGTGTTATAATTAAAAATATATAATTTGAAATGTTTTAGTTGATAAGTAAATTATTAACATAAAGTTCAGAAGTTTTTAAATAATGATAACAAACTATTAGTTTAAAATATAATAATTTCAATCAACTTTATGAATTTGAAAAATGTGTAATTTATTATTAAAAGTTGAAGTGATTATTTAATTTGTAATATTTGATAATAGTTAAATTTTAAAATGATTATTTTGTAAATTATTTAATTAATTATTAAATTTTATAACATTATAATTGCATGTAAAGTGAAAAATAATTTTGGCTAACTCATTGTAATTTGATCTGTTGATTTTAGGCTCGAGATACTTTTAACATGTTAACAATGTTTTTATGACATTTGTTATTTGAACTGTTAATTTTTGCAATGAAAATTTGTCCGTTAATATCTTGTGGCATGTGGTACAGGAGGTGCACTGTCCATTAGATGTTACCAGTCTTCTTTTGAGATTAATACAATCTGGACTGTTATAATTTCTGCAATATAGTTTAATCCGATTTTTTAGCACTTATTACGAGAGTTGCAAAACTAACATACAAATAGCAATTATGACCAAATTGATGCAATCTAATTTATTGAGAATTTTACAAAAAAATTCCATTTGACTCATTGGTTATCTCTTGGACGTACCACAAGATTTGCATTAGGCTGGACAAAAAATACAAATCTTCATATTGAATCTATAACTATTCAGGTTCATATTATTTGAATGAATGTATCTCAAATTCAAAATTATACTTTTAAATTTTAACTTTAATCCATTTAACTGTATTTAAATTAGATATATATGAGATAATTTTTTAGATTTTAAAAATTTTAAGTCGAAGGTTAATTTGGATAAATATGAAAAATTTAGATTTAGTTATAGTATCCAATTGAGTTAGAATGCGAACCAAATGATGTAAATTTTGACTAAATTAAACTCTAACTAAATTAAACTCAAGTAAAATTAAGTTAAATGAACTTGTATCTAAGACAGCTAAATTAAGTTGATCAGTTCTTAAGTCGATTTGGACTAACTCTTAAGTCAAGTTAGACCTAAATAAAGTTGGTTAAGTTTAAGTCAAATTAGGTCAATTTAAAACTTTATCAAATTGGACAGATAGAGATTTGTTAAGATTGAGTTGGTCAAGGTTTAGATCAAAAGAAATCAAAGTGCAACTTGCATTATGTTAACTTGAGTGAGACATTGGTTAGAATAGGTTAGTGATGCTTACGAGTTGAGGAGTATCAAGTGATGTGAATCTAAGTCGGCTTTATAATGAATCAGTTCAGGTATATATTGGGTCAATTTAGCCTAAGTCTATGTTATGCTAAAAGATTAATATTGAACAAATTAAACTATATCAACTGTATTAAGTCTAACTAATTGACTCAAGTAATTTTGAGTCCACTTTAAGTCAAATCTAATTAGATCACGTAGAACCAAGTTGATATAATTCTTTTTTAGATCGAATGTTAAATTTAAGGTAAACATAATCAAAGTAAAAAAAAATACGAATCATTTTAGATAGAGTGAAAACATATTTCTTTTAATATAAATTTTACTTTTTTAATTAAATTAATTTATATAGTACAGTCTCGTGTTCTGTTGTACAGAAATTAAATTTTGTGAAAATATATCCACCCTCTCTCAAAATTATGTATGTTTAGAGTGGTGGATTATTTATGAGTGAAAGGAACGAGGAAAGCCAAAAAAACGCGTTTATGAAATATTTTTCTTCATTTTGATATATTATAATTTGTTAAATAAAATAAGGAAAGCCAGAAATGGCAAATATTCATCTCAAAATTTTATTCATCCAACAGTGAAGAGAAAATAAAAATCTAGTAAAAACAGAAATATTCAATAAGAAACTGTTGATTTTTTTTTTTTATGTCTTTCAGTTTCTTTCTTAAATTAGATACCTCAGTTGGATTGAATATAAAGTAATTTTTTATATATAAATTAACATTTCTGTAGAAAGAGAAAAAAAAAGGCTAAAATCTATGATCATGTATAATTGATTTTGACGTATTCCACACAATTCAAACTATCATTAATTGCAATCGAAAAAGATTCCACTACAACCAAAACATCTGTAAGAGATAAGACGTAACTTTCTAGAATTGTCTACTTTATTTTAAAATCAATTATTTTTGTTAGCACAGGCAAGTCTAAAGGCTGTGTTTCTACCAGATCGAGTATATTTACAAAGAATGAAATTATTTGAATTGAGAAAAAATAGTGAAAATAAGGGGAAAGTTTATAGTAAAGAAGATTGATGTGAAAGAAAAATAATATGTAAAATTCGTGTTATATAAAATATTACTAATATATTTTGGATTAATCCTTTTAAGAGTGTGAAAATTTAATTTGAATGGTGAATAATTTTGTGTATGAATTAGAAACAAAAATATGTAAAGAAATTTATTATAATTTTAAATTTAAGTCATGTGTATAGGATTGATGGGATTTTTGAAATTTGATTATTAAGTGAATATAATCCATTTAGAAAAGGATAAAAAAATTGTAATTAACCTTGATAATCATACAGTTTGGTTGAAGGAATAGATTTGAGAGAATGAATTTAAAGGAATTTGAGTAGATTATATGGGATGATAATTTTGTTTGGATTGATGAATAAATAGTAAGATTTGAAAAAATTTGAAAAGAATATTTAGGAATGATTTGATATAATAAATGTTATAGATTTTTTTTATTTTTTTAACTAATATATTTATGAAATTACTAATTGATCATTGTGAAAAAGGTATTCAGTAATTTATAACTTAGTTACAAGGACATTTCCTAATTTCCAATTTTATCTTTTAAAATCTCTTTTCATAAGCAAAATCCTATCTCCAATTATTTACAATAATCCATCCTTTTAAATAATACATTCATATAAATTGGTTAAACGAAAACAAATGTTAAAGTAAAATAAATGAAATATTGTTTATGTCTTAAATGTTTATAGCTTTTAAAAGTATCAAAATATAATGATTGAAAGCTCTATAAAGTTTGTGTCTTACATCACAACTAGCGAGTGTCATTCACTTTGCTTCTCTTTGTTGGTATTAAAAGAAATAAAGAAGCTCTCATTTGTGTTAAGTGTATACTCCATTTTAATCTCAGCAATTGTTAACATGTTTAGGACCAAAATTACATGGTTTTTGTGTCGTGTCATGTTACAAACAAGGTAAATATTAATTCAGTGCGTGAAAATAATGTTTGGTGTTAGACATAATTGATTATTGATTATTTTTTAGCATAAAATAAACAAAATCAATTATAATATAGTTTCTCATTTAATCGTTAATTTGTATATATTATGAAATTTCATTTATTTTTTATTCCAAAATCTGAAAACAAATTCGAGGAACCTATAAATCACGAGAAAGAAAAAAACAATTAATTTACCTTAATGTCATCGTTTTGTTACGATTTATTCAAAACAGTTTACAAATTTAAGGACAAATTTATAATTCAAAATACAAAGGACAAATCGATAATTAGTTGTTCATTCAATTCATTTCTCTTCGTAAGGATTGTACACAAATATGGAAAACTAAGAGTAGTACCTACTCGTGTAGTCTAATTTTTTTTCCTAGTGAAAAATAAAAATATAATTATGTTAGTTATGATGATTTTATTTTGACCAATTAATTAAATTTTAATCAATTCATTGAAAATTATTTACATTATTATTAATATTTTAATATATAGAAAGTTTTACTACTCAAATAAAATAATAATAATAATAATAATAACAATAATAATAATAATAATAACAATAATAATAATTATTATTATTATTTATAATATTTTAATCATAGTAAAAAACTAAGAAATGAATAGATGAAAATTGCATAATTCTACTTTGTTGATATTGGATGTAAAAAGTGTGTTGGTAGGAGTTGAATAGATAAGTTTAAATATATTTAAAAGAAGAAGATAATAAATTTTAAGTAGTCTTAAGTGGTAAGAAATGTCACAAGTTAACCTTTAAGTTCAAATTTTAATATAAGATCTATGATATTGGTGAAGTGAGTTATGAATTCACTTTGCCTTTACTTTTCACTTATATACGTAGTGTTTTTCATGTGTCATGACAGAGAAAGAAAGTATATACATGATTTTAAGTTGGACAAAGTTCAATTAAGAATCATTTATCTTTTTTTTCAAATGAAACAGTTGAAAAATAAATTCATCATCTAAATGAAAGTGGTATTGAATATTTAAATGAGAGTGGTATTGAATGGAGGTTGATGAGACTATTTATAAGAAATAAAAAGAAAATATGAGAAAAATTTATCTACATGTAAATTTTTTCGAATGAAATTTTTGGCTATTAAGAATATATTACAAGAAAAAAATTATTTAGAGATCAATATTTAGCTATCAAATGAAATGGTTGTTAATTGTAACCAAAATAGTCACCAAATTAAATTTTGTTTACTAAATAACTACAAAATAAGAGTAATCATTGAATTTAGTGACCAATTAAGTCAGATAATTGGTATCTAACATTAAATACCAAAGTTTTAGTGACCTATGTCTCATTCGAGCTAAAAATTGGTCTCTAAGTAACATTTTTCTTGTAGTGATATGTAAGACCGATTTTTGTAATAAATACGCTTTTAGAGATAATAAAGATTAAAAATATAATTTATATTTGAGTATATAAATATAATTAGTTATTTATTTTTATCCTCACTTTAAACACTTTCTTACGTGGATCCGAATGAGATTGCCTTGGGTTGAAGGATTTTTAAATCAAACTTTAAGAAATAATTATAAGTTTGAACTTGCATCAAATCTTTGAAGGATTATTGGTTAAATTATGGTCTTGGTATTTTGAATAAGTTATGATAAAAATTTAAGTATATAAGTCTAGTGTTAGAAATTGAAAAATCTCACTCAAACTCGATAAGATAATTAAGATCGTGATTAGCCACTATTAACATAAATCACAAGATAAAAAAAATGTTAAAAATTAAGAAGAATCTTTATCAATTTATCAGTTAACTCTTTAAGATAAGTAAATATAGAAAATTATAAATATATAAAATATAATTTATATATTAAAACATTTGTTAATCAAAATTGTATTATAATATAATTTATAGTTCAAAAACAAACTATTTTTCATAAATTATAATTATTTAAAAAAACTGTTTCATGCTATGCAAAGACAAAATAAATGTTATTTTTAAACATTTTTACATGATTACATCTTAAATAACTTTTATTATTCAGTAAAAACGTTTTTTACATTAAAATTTGACATTGGAAACTTATACTAATGCAATTTGTAAAGTAGCGGTGGCAGGAAAAAAAGTGGTAATTAAGATTAACCAAATTTAATCAAATTAACAAATTGAAAACTAAAAAAAATAAATGGGCCATATCAATTGATGTCTATTACAAATTAAAAGAAAAAACCAATATCGAACAAAATGAATTTATACATATTTAAAATAACAATTTTTAAGAATTAGTAAGATTAAAAAATTGGCATTCCATTTAAAATTTATATATGCATTTTGATGTGTTCAATGAATTAATTTATATTTTATTTTGATTATTATGATGGAACTAACTTTTTGTGAGGAGTTTCTTTTACTTGTTTTTAGTTTTTTTTTTTTTTTTTTTTTTTTTTTTTTTTTTTTTTTTTTTTTTTTTTTTTTTTTTTTTTTTTTTTTTTTTTTTTTTTTTTTTTTTTATTTTTTTTTTTTTTTTTTTTTTTTTT
>Ga0099825_1003807_pt1 | contig 19989 bp, 13 predicted proteins | sample SiratroredBW_FD_76838 | JGI IMG/M metagenome (GOLD analysis project Ga0099825, IMG submission 76838) | Root nodule microbial communities of legume samples collected from California, USA - Siratro red BW | ecosystem: Host-associated > Plants > Roots > Nodule | place: USA: California | collected... | reverse complement strand
TATATTTATATTTATTTATTTATTTATTTAACTAAATATTATCAACTAGTTAGCTATTGATGGTTTTATATAAAGTTTGTAATGATGTTTTCCTTCGTATATCTTTTATGAGTTTTTGGTTATTTTTCTTTTGAGTTGTTAAATCTTTTCTTGTCTTTTATGGGTTTTGCAAGTTTCATTATGGTTTGAGAAACTCTTAAATTGATGAGCTTTGAAAGACTACTTTATTTGTTTTTCTTCTTTATATGCTTTTTTTCCTAATTTTGGTTTACTTTTTTATTAGTTTCATCACGATTGAATTGCATATTCAAGATCAAGCATTTAATGTGCATAATAAATACTATCTCTAACTTGGAAAAAGTCTTATTATTAGATTTATCTCTCTAGGTCTTGATCCAATCAAATGTAATTCACGGGATAAATCTACGCTCGCAAGATTGACTATGAAGAATAAAACAAAATTTGTCACAGTAACAATTTGGAGACCACTTTCAAACCATGCTCTTCATTTAGTTTAAAAAAGATGCAAGAATATAGTTGTATTTGTACCCTTTGTTTCACTTTTACTTTGACATGACATTTTATGAAGGATGATGCTTATAATATATGGAAATATGAAGTCGTAATATTCCCAATGGAATTTGTAAAGAATGAAGATATGATCTTAATCAAGTAAGTTAACAATTCTATCATTGATTTGTACATGCACTTCAAAATGTTCATGTAATGCTCTCACTCGTGTAATGAAAATAAAAGGAGTAAGATCATGTGTATCAATTCTTGATAAATTTAAATGACCAATAGATAATGTTAGATGAAACATTCTTGTGATGAATCATTTGCCAAAGTTTTTTCTTATGCATTTCAATAAGAATGACGACAAATTTATTAGAAAACATGAGTATGATTATTGCAACCACTTTAATTCATCCGTTTCTAGTGTCATGTAATTATTGTGATAGGAATAATTACACTCAGCAAAATTATTTTGAGAAATATGAACATCCTAAAAACTTTTTGAAATAATGAAAGAAATTCTTATGACTCTTTATAAAAGAAAATTAACAGGCAAAGGAAATATTCATAATAATTATAAGAACAATTGATTCTACATATTAGAAGGAGTCACCATTAATAATATAGTTGTAAAGTGAAGATATATGAAGAAAAACAATTTTATTTTTATTCATTTTCAATAATAAAATACACAACTCTTATAAAAAAATTAATCGTAACCTGAACAAACAAACAGTATTTGGTTAAAAATAAACTTAATATGGTAAAAATAAACAGAGTGTGTGTCTAAAAGTGATAAAATTCTCTATCCGAAGTATTACTATAGAAAATTCAGGAAAGGTTATACTCAAAACCACAAGTGCTCATATTCATTCAATCTACTTTTTACTTTGATCTTTGCCCAGTAATATTTATAGGTTTCAGGTTTCAACAAACAAAAATCATAAGATGCATCATTTAAAATTGGCATACCGTTGTATTAATTTTCAAAACAAAATACCATATTTTAAAACAATTAAATTCATCCAAATTAATCGGAGTCCTTTGCAACATTGTATTTGGGCCAAGTATTTGCTCCTACTCATTGATAGGGCCTCCAAATATACTCACATAAAACTCAAGCCCATGATGTATATTTATAAATACACCACCAAAATTCATTTAATTTATTAATTGTCCATCTATTTGTGCTTATTTACCCAACTCCCCCTTCCATTTAATTCTTCCCCGTAGAGCGTAGACAACGACCAAGTTTAGCAGCAAACCCAAAGTACGAATCTTGTTTCCACCTGATTCCAATATCACCAATTTTTTCTACAGATGAAATTTTATAGATGCATCTACACTATTATACTTTCTTTTTCCTGTAGAAGGCTAAAGTTACTGTGTAAATGGAAATGGTAATAAATTTCAATGCTCAAAATATTGTTTTGTTTCATGCAGTAGCTGTTTGGTTTTTTTATTCAGTGCAGCTGTTATAATTGACTCGGCAATGCTCTCTTTATTGTATCTTCTTAACACAACACATCTGTATACTTAATATTTGAACTCTTGAACCGTATTTCAATCTCATACAAAAAAATACTATTGTCTGAAATATGTTGGGTGGAAAATCTGTACCACAACCAACCCTTCTGGTCATTGCTAAATCAATTGTTCAGGGTGTTAACCTTTTAAATATTGCTCTTTTTGGTCGATAAAAAAACCAGAGTTTATTGCACTTGGTCCTGTCAATAGATGTCTTTTTTCTTGTATAAATTGATCCATCTTCCAGATTGGTTGACATATTTATTTCAGTTGACCCAAACTCGTGCTGCTTTTGCCAGCCGAGACAGTAAAATTGATTCAACACAAGCATATAAAGCTGTCATGTGATGAACTCACTAGTAGCAGACTTATACACTCTTGAATGATATTGGGTGTGTTCGGTATATGCCAAAATATGAGAGCTGGAAAATGGAAATGATATGAATAATATGATCATTTATTCTCTCTATTACCTGCCTATTTTAATTCCTACCGAACACACTATAGTGCTTGTGATGTACAACTTGACATATTAAGAGATATGCAATCACAAAAAGATGCAGACATGCAGATTTGACATTGATGATGTTCCATTGAACTACAGGTGAACAAAGTACAAGTAACTACTATGGTTGATGTTAAAATATTTTGAAGGGTTGGTGAATTAGTCGCGTCAGGGAACTTATTTAGCTGTTTGTGACATTGAAGTTCCCAAAAAGGTATAAGTATAATACAACATCGAGTCTACTTTAAGTGAATCAGCTTCATCTGTTTCTGAAGAAAAGCACTGGTTAAAACAAAGGAGTATCATTTCATCGAAATTTTGACGTGGTATAAACTGTAAAGGCACTGTACATGAATAAAATAATCAAAATTTAGTGTAACTTATTTTCTTGGTTTCCTGATTAAAAAGTTGCATTTGGGTGTCCACATCTTAGTGTAACTTGGAAAAAAATATAATTTTTATTTAGCTTTTGTCTTTATTTTGGGTGAGAGTGAGTAATAGAATAGAACCCTTTCTGAGTTTTCCATTTAAATATGACAAGCTTTTCACTTGGTACAAACTTGAGTTGGACCAACATGATAGCTGTTTTTCATGGATTTGTTTAAGGGGCAACTGTTCTAGGAGTCATAGCATAGCAATCACGACGTCACAAATTGAAGTGTGAAAGATTTGATTATGGGTAGATGGCTTCACAGGTACACAAAATAAAAATCTGTCCCATTAGACAGAGATGAAAGACTGTGAACTGTTTGCAATCATCACTATTCACTACCCTTGTTGAATAATTTTTCCCACTTGAGATAAGAGGATTAATGCTTTTCCTACACCCTGACTGACATGCTGTTGCAATTGAATAGTAACCCATGGAAGGGGCATCAAGTTTCCATCTGCAACAAATAATGTGTTTGAGTGGTTGATTTGATTGTCCTTTGAAAAGTCTCTTCTGTTGTCTTTCATGTGGACCATATAATCTGCAACAACTTGAACGTTAGCATTCAAAGGGATGGAACCATAGCTTTATTTGTTGGGGCGCTGAGATATTATGATCCTTAAATGCACTAATTACCTGTCATCTAAAACCCAGCTACCCCGTGTGCTTTGTGTTTTCAATTCATTGCCTTCATCATCATCTTTCATTGCCTAATCTTAATGTCAAGTAACATTCCATTGCACCTAAAGATTACTGTCATAACATCATAATGTTAGTTTCCATATTCTAGTATATCGGATTATGACAGATGATCTTAATAAATATTCTCTAATCTTGATTGGTGTGCTGATATATTTGTCCATGATATCTTTTCATAATGTCTACATATAAAGTTTACATTTATGATTTATTATTTTGTTACTGATTTAAGGGTGGAAACTCTTCACAGGTACCACTTGCAGATTCAAGGAGAATGGACATTACAAGTACAAAATTTAAGTGAAAATTAACTATATGACAATGCAGATTGTAGTATATGCATCTTGAATAAATACCCCACAAATTACTCAGACTGGGCTTATAGTTGTGGCCTGCTTTGGCATCTGATACAACTTATTGTTTATAACTTCTTATATATACACTGCACACTCCTATCTACGTCTTTTTACTCAGACTCCATATTATGATGCTATTTATTGTTTTCACTGTATTTTGATAGAGTGTCAATTAAATTTGTGGTCATTTTAATGTCAAATGCAAGCCACTTTAATAAGAATGTGTGAAATGTATAGCAGAATTCAACGCGCTTTAAACTCAAACTAAACCAACATAACCCATGTTTCGAGTTGTACTTAAAATACAGTTTAAAATCATTTTTTTCCTAAGTCAGACTTAAAAAAATTAAGCTTTTATAATTGGAAAGATGTATTCTTAAACACCCATTTGCTGGGCACTATGTAGCAGTTGAGATAGCAGACAACTATGGAGTCCCTTTTCCCATAGAATCATACGTAGGAGAAAAAAAAAAATCCTAGTAGGCAAAAGCAACTAGATGATTTCTTTAGTGAAACGCTATTCATATGATCTTGGAAAATTGAATGCAATAGTAGTTTGGGAAATAATGTTTCAGTGATTATTACTTTCCGATACCAACCACTGTATTCATAAGAAAAGTCTGGTTGAAGAATTTAATTGCAAGGGACATCAGAAGTGTGTTCATACGAAGTGAAGATGTGTGTGAATGATTGACTTGAATATAGTTCACACTGGTCATTTTACTGCTTCTATAGCTATATTTTTCAAAAGTCTTGCTCCAACTAAAGCTCCACGCATTTGATACTCGTAACATTCCTAAATAATAAAATTAACTTTTGAATTATATAATCTAATTACTAATTTAAAACCTTACCCATTAAGATAAGGTTCGATTTTATGGTACTTCTTGCAACTCAAATATCATGAGGTTTAGGTTATATACAATTCTAGTTATTAAGTGTCAAAATATATTTCTTCTGCGTGTTAAAAAAATTATAAATAAAATAAAACTATTTTAGATAGGTCATCAAACAAAATCAAATTATTATTCAGAGTTAATATTATAAGACGTAGAAGACACTCTCAATAATAACTCTAAATCATTGTTTAACATAACAATTATTTGTTAACACGTAATAAACGGACCATAATCTAGAATCTAACGACTGGTATTTAACCGATTAAATCCTCTAATAACTTTGAAACAAGTGTGAACACACGTTTTGCTTGGTTACGCAAGCGATAACAGAGACATTACTATTTCTTTGGTATTATCAGTTAAATAAAGAAATGATTAGATATCTGATTGCTATAATTGTGGACTGACATGTTTATTCATTACGTGTGAAAGCTGAAAGAGAAAGATGGGAAACAACTAATGTATCAATGTTTTGAGTATGAGAACACACCATATTTTCTTTCAAAGAGTCTTCTTTTGAAAAATTGGTGAGGTCACCATACCTAACAAGAAGACCAAAATCAGCCATTGCTAAAATATCTTCAATTTCTTTAGTGCTTAATTAATTATATAAATTAACATGATTAGGTTTTTTAGGCATGACTCACGAGATCCTTCTTGTGCTTATCACAGTTGCCTTTGCCTTTAAAAGATTAGAAGAAATAATACAGAAAGGGACAATTGGAACATGACAGAGCTATCAAATTGAGAAAAAATGTTTTGAGATTTAATTTATATTAAAAAGCAAAGTTGATAAGGGATTTTTGCTTTTGGTGGGAGTACTGAGAAAGTAAATGAAATCTGAGCCCTTTATTCACATGATTGGGTCCACACATGATCAGATTTAATAGTATAATGGCTATGTTTTCCATGGGATCCAGAGAACACTTTTTCTTTTGTGGTCCGAGGAGTAGCAGATCTCCTTTTATTTACCAGATACACTGACACAATGGCCGCACGCGCGCTTTGATTTCACCGTTGGATTCTTTTTTTCTGTCTTCAGTTCAATCAACGGTGTCTATAGATCTATCTTGATATCCCCATATTTTAAACTTGACTGAAAATACACGTGTATATGGGGTTCACTTTGTTTATGTTAATAGAATAAAAAATAAATTATTTATAATAATTAATAAACTTATAGAAATTTATTTAAAAAAATAATTATAAAAATAAATCAATTTCAATAATTTTATTATGAGTAATTCCTTTTATTGTGATTAGTCAATTAAGTTTAAAAAATAAGTTACAAAACTTAAAAAAATAAAAAAATGTAAGGATTGTGAATAGACCTCTGTATGTCTCCATTCTTTATTATGTTTTCTTATATTTTTTATAAATAAATTATATATATTATCTTTTATTTGTGATTTTTTTATCACATATTATATTGAAACTGTGTTGTGATAAAAAAAATAATTGTATGTGTTAATGTGTCACACTATAAGTGTTTACTCACATAATCTATACTTGAAAATTATTTTTTTAGAATATTATGTTGATGCAAATTAATTCAATGTCACATAATTAGAACTTTTGTTACAAGTAATTTTTTTAATTCAACTATTTAAACTGTGATGATCATTTATATGAAAATTTGCACAATTTAAACATTATATATGTGTATAAAAACAAATAATACTTTACTTATTTAATTCTAAAAAAGAAAAAAAATATTAATAATTGAATTATATATTATTAGAAGATGAGATTTGGTCCAAATTCTATATATTAGATAATTACATATTGTAACAAAATAATAATTAAAAATTAAATATATGAAAGGAACAATCTTATTCATTCTAAAAAACCAAGAAAATGTATAATTAAATATGACTTTAGGAAAAAAAAGTACGAGAGCTACTATCAAAGTAATAGCTATCAAAACAAAATAATATATTAGTTAAAATAAGTGACTCATTAATTGGTAAGAAAAAACTAATATAATAAATTTTATGTTTGTATTAGTTTGACCCTGAATATTAACTCCCTCAAATTGAAGAATAAATAGTAATTATTTTTAATTTGGAAAAAAATATTTAAAATGGTGTAAAAAATTAGAGGTTTTGTATAAGTGTCAACTAATTATTGTGCTAGAGAGACAGATAAGAGATGAATTAGTCTTTAAAGTGCCACAGGCAATAACTCAACAAGTTGTAGCAAGAAATCCATTGTATTTTATATATTGTTGTAGCAAGTGTTTGATACTCAGCTTTATACGAGAATTTTGTTATAGTAATTTATTTATTGGATCATCATGATATTAGAAAGAAACTAATGTATAAACAATACCTAGTAATTGATTTCCTAGAGTCAAGATAGTCAAACCAATCAGAGTTACGATATGTGATGATTTAGTGAGAATTTGATGACGGGTAGAAGAGGTCACACTTAGGTGAACCTTTGATATATTGTAGGACTCAATGAGTAGCTACTAGATAGGGTTCTCTAAGAGTATATAAGAATTGACTAAGTTGATTCATCAAGTTATATTTAGTATTTGTAGTTGTAAGATAAAGGAGTCTTTCTATTAATCTTTTGTATGAGCATGTGTAGTTTATATGTAGCTCCTAGTTTTACTAAGGTATCCATAAGCGTGGTTGTGATTTTACAATTGAGGATCAAGGTATATTTGCACTAGTTACTTATTATGCCTTTAGATGATCATGCAATTTCTAAACCTAGAAAGAATTTAGTTTCACCAATATCCTTAATAAAAAATTGTGTATGAAGAGAATATTTGACTTTATTGATTTTAGAGAGGTTATTGCCTAGTGACAAACACATCATTAATGTATATAAGGAGAGTTGTGAAAGAGATTTCCGATTTTCTTTGTATACAATATATGATCTGTTTGACTTTAAGAATAGTCAAAACCTTTCAAAAAAACTTGAGATAAGATAGTACTGAGCTATTGTCCAATCCATAAAGAAATTTCTTTAATAAACATACTTAATTCGACTAAGAAGGTGATAAACTTAAAAAAAAAAATCATATATATTTCTTATTTCTGATTGTGATGTAAAATGATATTATCCAACTAATTGTTGTAAAAAACAATTTATAGATAATGCTTAAGTCAAAAAAACTCTTAAAATTGTCATCTTTGCTAGAAGAAAAAAGATATCTATGAAGTCAATATTGTTGGGTAACTCTTTATAACCAGCCTTATTAGATTGTTTCATTCTCTTTATGCTCGATTTTGTAGATTTAAAGTTCTTGATAGGTGGTTTGTAAATCAGAATTCAAGTATTATTTTTCGATAATGGCTCTGACTCTTGATGCATGGTAACAACTACAAAATAGGATAATTTAGTACCAAAATTAAGTAAATTAATTGTAAAGGAAAAACTGATATAATTAATTTGACTTGTGTATTACATGGACAAATCACATTGTCTATATAATTATTTCAAATTATTAAAGCATGTGAAGCTTTAACAGGTTTAATACCATGTTTGTTTAAAGTTAAGAGACAAATTCCTTTCACGAAATGCAATTATAGCCTCTGATGCAGTGAATGAATCAAATATAAATAAAATACAAGCAAGACAAGAGGTAGTTTTGGCAGAGCCTAAGTGTTTTTCTCCGCTCACTTTTTGCCTAATGCTCTCGAAGAATTCTTAACCAACAAAAAGAAGAAGAAAGTGGCATAATTGAATAATGGTTAGGTTCAAATATTTAGAAATTGGACAAAACATTGAAATATGATGAAACATTTGAAACCCCATATAATGAAAAAACTTTGGAATTACAGAACTTTCAAATTGATTGGCATAAGTAGTTCTTGTTAGCTCAACAACAACATGATAATAATAATAATTAAGCTTGCGAACCAAGAGGATATACGGTAATTTCACAACATTCAAATTACATAAATCCTTGTCTCTATAATTGACCCGCAACTTTAAGCTGAGAAGATAATTCCTTTAGAAAATGAAAGCAATCAGAATAAAGAGAAAAATATGATTGAGCACAGAAAAAGGGTCACATATTATCATTTATGAGTGTGATGGGCCATCCATTTTAAGTCCCCAGAAACCAGAACTCTAACAGTTTCAATTTAAAAAAAAAATGATTTTTTTGTTTTGTGTGGAGAACCAATATTGTTAAACTTTATTTACTCTATTAAATAAAACAAATTAACCATTTGGTGGTAAATTTCAAATTTCTTAATCAGGAACCATCCAATTGTAATAATTTGGTTAAAGATAAAAAGGAGAACAAGGGTGGTTGTGGATCCAACAATGTAAAAGAAAAGTAGAGAGGAAGAGAAGGTAAAGTTTTGAGGCAAGCGTATTGATTGCAAACTATATACGTTCATATTTATTTATTTTTTGCTGATTTGGGTTTTGAGACAAAACAAAAGCAAGAACAAGAAAGAAGCACGAACACAACAGCGACCACAACAACACAACACAAGTTGGTTGGACCTTACGCGTCAGCTTAGTGAAACGTTGCGTGTTCGTTGAGAGATGGGAAATTCGTTCGGCTGTTCGGCCTCCGGCGAGAGGCTGGTGTCGGCGGCGAGGGACGGCGACTTGGTGGAGGCCAAGATGCTTTTGAAATGCAACCCCTGTCTCGCCAAGTATTCAACATTCGGTGGCCTCAATTCCCCTCTCCATTTTGCAGCAGCCAAAGGCCATAACGAGGTTTCTTACTTTCACTATCCACACGTATCCGACCCTTTTAATTTCATTTATTTATTGAATTTTGTTTTCTCTTTAATTGTTTGTTTATTATTCTCTGTTGGGGTTCCGTTAGATTGTGGCATTGTTGTTGGAGAATGGAGCTGACGTGAATTCCAGAAATTATTGTGGCCAGGTGAGATTTTCTTAATTTTATGAATATTGGTTTTGATTTGCAAACAATAAATAAATAAAAATGCATCATGTGATTACAGATTGGTGAGATGGTTATACTTAGTTTAATGTTGAATTTTTCGATATTGGAGTATTCCATTTTGGGTAGGATTCTGTTCCCTGAGGCGAGTTGCTGTCTGTAAGGAAGCATAGATAGAGTGTTCATTGTGATAAGCAATTAGATCGATGGATCTGGTGTCAATGCAACAGAAGAATGATAACATTAAGCTTTTTACCATAATTTCTTTGGATATGTTCACCCTCCCCCTATATGTTTACATATATATCTTTACTAATTTGATAGTATGGTTTACCTTGGTTCTTGATTTGAAGACGGCCTTGATGCAAGCTTGTAGATATGGGCACTGGGAAGTTGTACAGACACTTCTACTCTTCAGATGCAATGTGAGTCCCATTTTATTTTATTTTTCCCCTCTGAAAATTTCTAGGTTACACGCCATATGTTTGTATTTACTATAGCACTGAGATAGCTAGGCATAGGGTTGATTTAAGAAACTACCAGCTAAGTGGGATACATGGTAAAAGTTTATTTCAAAATCACTGGGTTGTTGTATACTACATAACAGGTTATGAGGGCTGATTACCTTAGTGGGAGGACAGCTCTTCACTTTGCAGCTGTGCATGGGCATGTAAGATGTATTAGACTTGTTGTGGCTGACTTTGTACCAAGTGCACCTTATCAAGCTATACATGCTTGCACAAATATTGACAAGGATGGTGGATCAAATGTGAAAGGCAAACATGAGCATGGGTACCGTTTCCTTTTCATTTCATTATTATCTATTTCCAAAAACAAGATGTCTTTTTGTTTTTTGAAACCCTAAACCCAAAACAAGATGTCATTGTAGTGAATTTTGTATGGTATAATTTCCATTTGGCTAATAGGATTGAATGACTGGTATGCTTTTACAGTATGTAATATGCTTTTATTTAAATTTTCTTTGTATATTTCATTTATTAGTTTAATTTTTCTCTAAGTGTCTCTCATATGCAAGTACATGATTAGTTCTACAAGAATAAACATATCTTAGACACAAAAATTAGTTGCAAAAACTATGCATTTATTGGGGGAATGATGACAATGACATTGCGTTTGGTGCTTGCTGTTATGAGTGATTTAAGGCCTGACTTTACAAGAGTTTTCTTTTAGACTTGTTATATTCGTGCAATTTATTTACTTTATTCCAGTGCAGTGCCCTGTCCAAGTTTGTAAATAAGACTGCTGATGGTGGTATCACTGCCCTTCACATGGCTGCGTTAAATGGGTACTTTGATTGTGTACAACTTCTGCTTGACCTTAACGCAAATGTGTCTGCCGTGACATTTCATTACGGAACATCAATGGATTTAATCGGTATGTCTTTTCCTTAATGTGGTAGATATCTCTTAAGGTTGCTTTCCCCCTTCAACATAACTAATGTGATTTGATCTAGGGGCTGGAAGTACTCCATTGCATTATGCTGCTTGTGGAGGCAATTTAAAATGCTGTCAGGCAAGATTTGATTTAGCTTCGATTCTAATATGCATTGTGGCCTTTTCCTTTGAAACTGGAACTAATATTATTCTTTTCAGATCCTTGTTGCACGAGGTGCAAGTCGGCTGGCTTTAAATTGCAATGGGTAAGATATTGTAAATGTTTATTTAGTGCAAACTTTCACTTGCTTGATATCATATTGATACAAATTCGAACCTTTTCCCCTAGGTGGCTTCCTCTTGATATTGCTAGAATGTGGGGGCGTCATTGGCTTGAACAATTACTGGCACCCAGTTCTGATGCCACTGTACCTACATTCTCTCATTCAAATTACTTGTCCTTGCCTCTTATGAGTGTGCTCAACATAGCTAGGTATTTTGCAATCCTCTGTTTCTGTTTCTCCAAGTCAACCCAACTTTTTTCATGTGGAAACCTGTATAGGTAATGAAAATAACAGACAGCTAGTGAAATATTTGTGTATATTTTTTGCAGAATATTTTGGACCATAATTCCATTGAAAAAAAAAAGTAAAGTAATTTAGGTAAGACATGCAAGTAGGCTTGTATAAGTTCGATCATCCCTCAATTAGATAAGAAAAGGAGAACTTGTGACCTTAATTTACACGTAATTAATAAATGAATTATATATTACAAGACAACCTTGAACTTTGGTTCACTTTGTAAGATTAGACAAAGGGAAACCACGCCTTTTGAATATCCACGACTACTTCAAATTATGAATGGACTACTTCAAATTATGAATGGGCATCTATATTTGCTCTTTTATCCGTTTCTGTCCAATGTCAATGTTCAACTTTGTGTAAATAGCCCAGAAAATTTAGATTCTCGAATTATCATTAAAAATGATAAACGAGTGAAGTCAGGTGTAATTAATGTTGATGGGAAAGGATTTAGATTCTAAAAGTTGCAGAGAAAAGAACGTTGTAGATTTTTCTGTAGTTAGCAAAGGGGATTCTACTGAAATGGAAATTGAAGGGTCGATGGAAGTATTTGAAAATAAAGGAATGTTGGAATGGCTATATAATGTAAATGACAATGGTGAATTTTGAACAGTAAAAGAGCGTAATTATGAGAAGTTGAATATTACATCAGAACTGTGTAGACTGCTATAGTTGGCATTTGATGCACCTTCTATGTTGATTATGTAAGTGGAATGAAAATTTGAAATGTTTATTGGCATGAGCAATATTTTGAAAGTAAATGTTATCTTGCATTTTGTGTTTACTGCAAAAGTTTATTTATTGAATCTGCTGCAACTAAATCTAAATTTTTGTCTAACCTAGCCTGACGGATTTGTTAATTTATGTTAGCTCAAGGATATTTTTGTTGTTAAATATTAACTATAGTGGAAGACTCGTTCCTATAATGAAAAAATGGCTAAGATTGGTTTGAAATAACTGCAGAGAGTATGGATTACAATCATCTACAACCTCTTCTGATGAGATTGACTTTTGTGCTGTATGTCTGGAGAGACCTTGTTCAGTGGCTGCTGAAGGTACTATATTCTTTATCTTTTGAATATATGTTGCATGCCTTCTGTTTCTAAATATCTAATAAACTGCATCAGTTAAAAGTGAACTCAGTTCCTAATTCCTAACCCAGTGATTATGCGAGGAAGTAAGAACTACTTTCCAGAACCCAAAAACTACATTCAGAAATATCATTCAGAGTATAATAAGCTACCATACCTCTGTGTGTAACGGGTTCTCATCCTCTGACACCGTATTTTCTTCCTTTTTCCTTGACAAATTTTCAAGATTCTGGTATTGGTGTTTGAGAAACGTATTCCCTTTTGCGCAACAGCTTAAGTGATATCATTAGATCATACTTGCAGGATGTGGGCACGAGCTTTGTGTAAGATGTGCTCTTTATCTTTGCTCAACAAGCAATGCTTCTTCTGAAATGGTTGGCCCTCCGGGCTGTATCCCTTGCCCTCTTTGTAGACATGGAGTTGTCTCTTTTGTGAAGTTACCAGGTTCCCAAGCAAAAGAAAATAAGTTACACGTGTCTCTGGGCCTGTGTACCCCTTGCATGCTACATCCACGTGACCTAGTTCAGCCATCCCTCTCTCATACACCTGATATTGGAAGAAATCGTGTAGCTTCTGTTCCTTCAGAAATACTCTGCCCCGTCACTTGTAGTCCATTCCCATCTATGGCAATTCCCCTATGTACCTGCAATGATGGTCCATGTCCATCATTTGAACCCCGAGAAGTAGAAACACGAGATGAATCACCTCATCACTCTCAAGCATCAACAATGGACCAGGATAAGATTGAAGGGCCAAGATTGGATAAAACGACTTGCTCTAGCATGTTTTGGGGTAGAAGAAGTTGCAGCAGGGAGCACCAATGCAATTCAGAGATAAATGCTTGACTCGTCTGGTGTTTGTATGACCCACTCTTTTGTTGTGGATGCAAGGTATGGTACGGTTAGATCAACACATCAATCCACAGTGGCCTTATTAACTAGCCTCAAACGGTGGAAGTGGGGATATCCCTAGAAGAGAAAAACTGCTATGCAGATCTGCTTGGCTGCATAGGCTCTATGCATAGGTGATACATACAATTCTGGTGTTTCAGCAACACAGCCACCCTCTGGATATGTTCTTTTCTGATATTTAGAGAGTGTGTAATTAGTTTTGGTTTCTTAAGATTGTTATTGTGATTTATTGTAATTGGATTTCATTTTACCAAAAAAGAAAAAAAGTGTCTATTAAGGGAATACCGTATGCTTTTTGTAGCATGTATCACGTTTGGAGCATCTGTATATTATGTTTGTGATGAATTTTATAGGGGTTTACAGAGAGCGAAGTTGGGGACTGAAACTTGCTGATGAACTTATGAAAACCTGTTTTGTGGTGTTGAGGGTTTGTCTCATTGACATTAATATTGCGCTGCTGAAATAGTACTTAAACCTTGCTACTTTAGCTTTGCACGTGATCTATTTGTTCTTGCATATTGGCTTCTGTAAAGGGCATTTTAGGAGGATTATTAACAGAAACGCACGAGGGTCAACTAGTTTTTCATGGGAGCTTCTCATTTGTGTCAAACTGTAATTATTAGTAGTATTGGTCTTAAATTGCTTAAATATAAACCCTTAAAATAATGTTATTTTAAGAAAAAGAAGAAGAAGGGAGAAGGATATAGCTGTAATATATATTACTTTATAGGCAACGACTTTCGTTCCCATGAAAATATCAGATATTTGCTTCTTTCTCATGATAATAGAAACAATTTAAAATATAAAAAGATCAATTTCCTTACCATTGAGATGCCTAAAAATATTATTTTATAATACCTTAGAAACACAGAAATATTTATTTTCCTCTTCCCATTTTTTTTTTTAAAAAAAACTTGAAACAAGTAATAAAACCCAAGTAAACAATGTCGCAAGAAAAAAAAAATATTATCTCCACCGCTGGTGAAAAAAAAAACAAACATGGGAATGGATTTTTCTTGTTCTCTTGCTGCAAGCTATCATGATGGCTTTTTCTTTCCTGCATCTTCATAATTTCTAATTCCACCTACATAATTTTTAAAATCAATATTTTACACTCTGTAAAAGTGACTTATAGGTTACCTGTTCTAAAAAAAATTCAAAACAAGTTTTTTTCTGGAATATATGGAACAGTATTTTTAAAATAGAATTTTTTGAACAAAATTCTGGAATACCCTGTATAGAATACATGAAATGCATTTTGAAATGAAGTTTCTAAAAAAGAATTTCTGAAAAAAGGTTTCAGAACATACATAATACTTTTCAGAATAAGTTTTCCATTCTAAAATATTTTGTTCCGAAATTAGCTTTTTAAAATAAGTTTTTCAAAAATTATATATAATAGTTTTTGGAACGAGCATTCTGAAACAGGTTTTTTTCTTTTTCAGCATGAACTTTCTTTCTCTCGAAGAATGCATTGAAGATCATAGGTGCAGTCACGATTGTTCAGTGGCAGGAATGACAGGCTGTGACGATGACGATAACATAGTACAGTGAGGGAGGGTATTTTGCGTCTTTTCAGTTAGAATGGGTTGTCTTTAGTAATATTGGGGGTGCAATAAAAATTAGCCTATCATATCCATGAGAATAGACCATTTTGAAACTTTCATGTAAAATTACAAATTTATTCTTTTAAAAATATATTTTAATCCAATCTTACTTTTCATCTCTTTCATTCACCTTTTATCTTATCCACTTCCTTTGTCGTTATTGTGTCTTGTTTCCGTCACTTGTTGCACTTCTTACATATCTACTGTACTTTGCATTTGGATACCACATTAAAGTTATACACTTGTTGTCACACGGATCGAAATGTTATATTAAAAGTTTGAAAGAGAGAGTCATTTTTAGTTCGCAATTATTGAATTTTTTTCTGACTTGCATATTGTATCAGCAATTTTAAAATCAAAATTTGATGACTTACTGATTGTATAATTAGTATTTTTTGAAAAAAAATTATATGAATTGCGGATTCTACAATCTTTAAGTCATGAAATTTTGATTTCGAACGTGTAAATTAATCTATAATTCATTGAAAAGATTTCAATAATTGAATTGTACAGTCCATAACGATGAAGGTGTAAGAAAAAATATTGTGGATTATACTATCCACAACTTTAGAATATTTAATTTCAGACTTGCAAATTATACATTCTGCAATTCAATTAAAAAAATTATATCATTGCAGATTGTACAATCTGCAAAAAAAAAGGAAATTCTCCCTTGATAAAACCACCCTTCTATACCAATAAGTCATTCCACTATTATGATAGTTGCAACCTTACACCTCCACAAACCTTGCACCTCTACTTTCTATCTTCTCATCCGCTAAACTTTCATTGACCTTTAATCTATTTATGTAACATTAAAAATATTTTGATCTTTTTTTCATAACTAAAATTATAATATTCAAAATTATGGAGGTGCAAGAAGATACTATGGAGGTGCAGGAAGAATCCGTCACTGTTGAGAATTATAAGGCCCGACCAAAAAATCAAAATCTGGGCCTTTTTTTCAGTTTATTTTGTGAAATTTTTTTTCGTTTTACCCTTTCATTCCTTCATTTGGTTTTTACTGAAATTTATAATGTATTTTATCATCAATTATAATTTATTGAAAAAAATAAATTTATGAGAGCTAATTATTGAATAGGAAAATTATCATTTTTAATAAATTTTACTCAAAAGTAGATAATATATAAGAGAATGTGTTACTAATCTTTCTCTTCTCAAAAACCTCCCTACCAGTCCACTCCACCATCTCCTAAGTCACAAGTTTTCCATTTTCACCTTCTCACAATTCTTTAAAACAATGTTATAAATATTAGACTTTAGATTCTGTATTAATTTTTTTGTACTATTTCTCTGTTATGCTTCCAAGTTATACTGTTTTTAGTATATTAAAAATATTTTCACTATATTTTAAAACATCATAATTAATGTAACTTAGAATAGAGTAAAAGAATTGTAAAAGAACCAGTAAAATAATAACAATTCAAAATGTCTTTAACCATATGATGATAATAATGGACACCTCATTTTATTGCTCTGAAACCTAGTGTTGTAGTAGACATTAGAAGCTTTGAACATGATTGCTAAGTAACCATGCTTCTCTATTAAATAATTGAGTCTAGTAATTGTTAGGCAATTATTCACACTTCACTCACATCACATGTTTCAACGAGCAATCAACTTTTTCTTTGAAGAATTTGTTGATGGTCAAATCTCACAAGACAAAACAATTGAGACAACTCTTCCCTTCCTCACTCCTTTTTGCTTTTTTACATTCTCTTCTCTACATTATAGGCCCAACACAAAGGTCAAAGACATGTTATTTAAAATTCATTTCTACAATTAAGAACAAAAGAAAGTTAAGAGGTTCAATGTTTTTTTTTTTCTTTGTTTTTAACCAGAACACGTTACCTTGTTGGTTTTTTTTCCCTTTTTTTTATGTTTTATTTTTCAACAATCTACTTGCAAAATAGTTAAATAACTGATTTCATTTTTACTTTTTTTATAAGAAATTTTAAGATTAGAAAATAACATTCTTATAATTGATATTTAAAAAAATGAAAATAACATTCTTAAACTAAATAATCTATATTTTTTCATTGATAAAAATGTACTATCATATTATTTATCTTTATTTTTGTTGTTTTACCTTTCATACATATACTATAATCATGAATGTATTGCATAATATTTATTGATATCACCGTGATGGTTATGTTTTATTTTGTTTCAGTTTGTTTTATTTTGTCACGTTATTTGTCGCTTATTACATTATTCTCATTTTTATATAGAAAAAAAAATTATTATTTTAGAAACGTTCTTATTATATTTGATCGAAAAATATAAATTATTAAAATATTTGTAATTATTCCAATACGAAAATTCTTATCAAGGAAAAATATTTTATCACGCCAATTTATTTTTTTGAAAGTATAGACGATGTAGGAAGAAGTAGAAGTTTATGGATATCATTCAAATCGGCAGTAATCCAAAACACTAAATCAGTATTAGATGTTAATGTTTTAATATTTTTAGTGCCATGATTTATTGCGAAGTGTATTAATGAAATAGTGAGTTATTATTTACGTAAATAAACATATTAATTGATTTATTAATCTTACAAGTTACACTTATGGCTGAGAAAAATGACCCCTCAAATGTCATAAATATTATCGCCACTTAAATTATTCGATTCTACAAAATTTTCAAAATTATTTTAATTCAATAACATTGATAATTAGATTAATTAATCTAGCTAGTTTCCTTAGTTTAAAAGGTGTAGACAAATTTTTTGTAGTAAATGAATAAAGGTTTGAAAGTTGATTCAGTGGTGAGTAAAAGGAAGAATAATAATGAGGGGTGAGTAAAAATGATGAAATGATGATTGCGTTGAATGGTGTGTGGCGCAGGTTGATGATGAATAATGAAAAAGATAGGGAAAATAATGAAATTGTAGGAGCGGTGCATATAGTAATAGCGGTGGTACAGTTACCATTTACCACAACTTGACGATAAAACAAAATAATAAGTGCGGGTGCCATCAAATTTCCGACAGCAGTGCGGCGTAGCTTCTACTTAGGGTGGCTGAAAAGTGTTCTGCTTCAAATTCCTTATTATTGTTCTTTTTAATTAAAAAAATTAAACACCACCATTTCTTAATTTATTTTTATTCTATTTACTTATTTTTATTTTACCTATTTCTTTTGACACTGGATATATTAATAGAGATCCAATATATATTAAATAAGTAAATATTTTTTTTTGAAGTAGTTTCGACAACCCACATTTTGTTGGTGTAACATATTTTTTGTATTTTAAAATAAATTTAATGCGAATTTATTAAATAATAGCAACATTTAAAAAGTAATTATTAATCTACAAAAATGTAGATTGTTAGAGTTTTTGTATAATATCATACAATATTTTCATTAATGTTTTATATTAATTTTTCATCCTAATTATTAATTTTACTCCTTTTTTCATGTTGTAGCCATCCGGACAAAATTTTAAATGCATATTTCAGAAATAGGAGGAATCGATCGTAACGGAGAGGAAAACATAATATGGATGTTTTGATATTGCTATGACATGTACTTGTATTTTGTATATTAAAAATAAATATATCTATATTTTCCAATTAATAAGTATGTTTCCTAAAGAGCTTTTCTTTCACGTTATCTTTTTTATAGAAAAATACTTTTACTATTTTATAAAAATAAAATAACTATTTAAAAACTGTATTATATAATTGCAACCTGTATATCAGGAAAATAATGTGCCTCCAACTATTAAACAATTAATACACATCATAATTTTTTTCCTCTTCAATGATTATGTTATATACGAATTTATTACCAAGTGTTATTTTAATTTATTGTCAAATAACTTGTTTAATACCATTTTCTGCATGGTTTCTAAACTTTATAAATTTTGTGATAAGTAGATCTATCTAAATTAGATACATACTCTATATGACTCCGTTATTGAAGTTACTCTCATTTTCAAGATACAACACAGTGTGTACTGAAATATGGTTCCGAACCAAAAGAAAAAAATGACATAAATTATTTATTGAAAACGACAATTTATTTTGAAAGATAAAGACGACTGCTCTTCCTGGAACAGTGATGTAGAAAGCACCCAAATGTCAAATGCGGAAATTATCTTTTTGACACAAATATTAATTCCATCTATTTAAGAACTGATTTTTTAATAAAATATTGTATAAAATAATAATAATAATAATAATGTATATATAGTTGTAGAGTAAATGTATAAAATGAAGAGTAGGGATAATGTATCAGCACTGTATTACATGCGAGAATAAAAGTTTTTCCTTTTGACGTTTTTACAGATTTGGTGTAAGTTTTTTCAAGATTTACAAAAGTGGGTAAAATTTTTTATTTTCACACAGATGGATAAGTCGTATTGAGGATAATGATTTTGAAATGCAAAAAATTATTAAGTACGATGATCTCAGTTAAAAAAAGTTTTATACTAAAATTGTGTCGCGTAAAATGACTTCAATTAATATATATATATATATATATATATATATATATATATATATATATATATATATATATATATATATATATATATATATTTTTTATATATATATTTTTTTTTT
>Ga0099825_1003806_pt1 | contig 19992 bp, 14 predicted proteins | sample SiratroredBW_FD_76838 | JGI IMG/M metagenome (GOLD analysis project Ga0099825, IMG submission 76838) | Root nodule microbial communities of legume samples collected from California, USA - Siratro red BW | ecosystem: Host-associated > Plants > Roots > Nodule | place: USA: California | collected... | reverse complement strand
TACATACTTTTTAAATAAACATTGGAAAAAATCATTGAAAATGTTCCTTTGTACATAAATTTTGAAACATTTGAAAATCATTGAAAATATCTTTTGTACATATCTTTTTGAAACATTGTCTTTGAAAAGTTCACTCAAAAAATCATCATTTGTAAAATCATTTAAAAAATTTGTACATACATTAGCATCGAAAATGATTATTCAAGAAACTAGAATTTCATTCATTATCATTCAAGAAAATAGAAAATGAAAAATAGAATTTCATTAATTTAATATATGCATTATCATCCAAGAAAATCAAAAATAAAATATCAAGCATTCAAAGATGCATTTTCATTCAAAATAAAAAAAATAATAAAAACACAAAATTTCATGTATTTTAACCTACATTCTTCAAAAATCGAATTTCATGCATTCATATATCCATTCTTCAAAAATAATAAAGCAAAAAAAAAATTTAAATTTCATGCATTCATATATGCATTCTTCAAAAATGATAAAAAAAATAAAATCAAAGTTTCATGCTTTCTTCAAAGATAACAAAACAAAAGAAAATCAAATTTCATGTATTCATATATGCATTCTTCAAAAATAACAAAACAAAAGAAAATCAAATTTCATGCATTCATATATGCATTCTTCAAAAATAACAAAACAAAAGAAAATCAAATTTCATTCGTTTATATATGCATTCTTAAAATATAATAAAACAAAAAAAATCAAGTTTTATGCATTCATAAATGCATCTTTTTTTTAAAAAAAGAACAATATAAAAAAGGCAAAAATAAATCATGCATTCAAGCATGTATTTTCATTCAGAAAATTCATAAAATTTCACGCATTCATAAATGCATTTTTCAAAAAAAGAACAAAATCAAAAAGACAAAAAGAATTCATGCATTCAAGCATGCATTTTCATTCAAAAAATTCACAAAGTTTCAAGCATTCATAAATGCACTCTTCAAAACAAAAGAAAATCAAATTTCATGCACTCAAACATGCATTTTCATTCAAACCAAAAATTCATATTCAATCAAACTTTTATGTATTCATAAATGCATTTTTCAAACAGTAAAAAAAATCAAATTTTATGTATTCAAACATGCATTTTCATTCAAATTCAAAATTCAAATTTAATCAAAAATTCCATTCTTTCATAAATGCACCATTAAAAAAAAGAATAAAAATCAAATTTCATGCATTTTCAAAATTCATATTCAATAAAAAAATTTCATGCATTCATAAATGCCTCAAGCAAAAAATCAAATTTCATGCATTTTTCAAAAAGAACAAAATCAAAAATTCATATTCAAACAAATTTCATGTATTTTAACATGCATTCTTTTAAAAAAAATCACATTTCATGCATTCGTAAATGCATTCTTTAAAAAGAATAAGCAAAAAGAAAAATTCATGCATTTTCATGCATCCAACATACATCTTCCAACAAGGAAAAATCAAACTTCATGCAAATCAACAAAAGATATTATTAAGGGAAAATACTCGATGTTGTATTTTTCACATTTTAAAACATGATAGTATAATCTTAGTGACATTCTCCAGAGATTTGATAAAGAGTTATGACCCTCTGATGCATGGTGTGAGATTTAGATAGATGACCCTCTGATGCATGGTCTCAAATTTAGATAAATGACCCTTTAATTCGAGGTCAATCCAAAAATCAAAGTTTACGACCCTCTCGTCTCAGTACAAGGTCAAAATGAAGAAGAAAGACCCTCTCGTCTCAGTACAAGGTCAAAATGAAGAACAACGACTCTCTCGTACAAGGTCAAAATCAAGAACAACGACCCTCTCGTCTCAGTACAAGATCAAAATCAAGAACAACGACCCTCTTGTCTCAGTACAAGGTCAAAATGAAGAAGATTGACCCTTTCGTCTCAGTACAAGGTCAAAATCAAGAACAAAGACCCTCTCGTCTCAGTACAAGGTCGAAATCAAGAACAACGACCCTCTCGTCTCAGTACAAGTTCAAAATGAAGAAAAACGACCCTTTCGTGTCAGTACAAGGTCAGTTTAAATCCAAAATTTACAACCCTCTTGTCTCAGTACAAGGTCAGTTTAAGATATGCGACCCTCTCGTCTTAGTACAAGGTCTCGGCCTCTATCTATACATTTATTTTATTGTCTTATTTTCATAACCGAACGAAATTAGTGTTTTTATCCTTACTTATCTTTTACTCAGATAATCTGAACTTCATAAGTTCAGATCATTTGTTAAAATTTAAATAAGGAGGGGCAGTTGTCAACACCCAATTAATAAAATTATTCCAGAATATAAAATAAGATAAAATTAAAATAAAAATGTGTGTTATTATTTAAATAAAAAAAAGAGTTTTGGTTCCATTCTATTTTATGAATAAAGTTAAAATAAAATTCGTAAAAAAGGAAAAAAAAGTAAAGAAAACCAGTCTATTAAAAATTTGTTAAAAAAATAATAATAATAAAAATAAAATTGTCATCAAAGTGTTGCCATGTCACATTCTCTCTCTTTTTGCTTGCCTTTTCTGATGCCCATTAATGATACGAAAAATTAATTGAAAATAAATTTAAAAATTTTAGAAAGGCTAGAAATTTGCATAGTTGATCTGATTATTATTCTGATTAATTGCAAACGATTCTATTAATAGTGATTAAATGCTGATGATTTTCAATTAAATGCTGATTGTCTAATACTTGGTGCATTTTCTTTTTGAATTGTTATGCTCATTCTTTTTATTTTACAGGCTCCATTTGGTTAATGTTTTAAAATAGTAATTAGATGATTTTTTTTTTATTTTTTGAAAAGTAAAAAAAATAATGATAATAAATATATATTTCAAATTAATAATAATATTAAAATAAAAAAAGGTTTAAGTATTTATTTCTATTGTTGTGTTATTTAGTTTGCTTTCAATAAATGGAAAAATGGAAAAAACAATAAAGAAAAAAACGAATTAAAAAATAATAATAAAATGTTTCGGCCACATTACCTCCAATATTCCCCATTTATTCCCCATATTCATTTATTTTCGAATTTGATTATATGTATGGGAGGTTATGATGCCATAACAACAATAATGGTACAATTCTGCCCATTTTTCAGTCTGTGTTCGTCCTTGGGATTTAAGAGTCAGTTGGTGTCATAAGTGGGGATAATTAGGAATTAATAGATTTGAATATGAATTAAAAGAGAATAATCAATTGGCAGTTAACAAATTATAATTAAGTGGGAATAATTATGAATTAAGGGATTTAAAATTTGAATTAAGAGTGGGCTGACTAGAATTTGTATAAATATGCATAGTGAGCAAGTGGATACAGGCGAAAAAAACTCGAGAAATACTAGAGATACTAAAAAGGGTACTGAATATTAGTGAGTAGATCGTTTGAAGGTGAGAGTTCAGAGAAGCAGGGAACGTGCTTTCGGAGGATCTTCAACTGGTACGCTCTATGTACTCTGTGTTATATACTTATCACATATATGTGGTTACTCTATTTGATGGTTATTATGGTATCTTGAGGTTCATCCCTTGTCTCTTTGATTTTAAAAATTAAATAATAATAATAATAAAAAATTATAAAACATTTTCCAATTTTTGAGGAACGAAATGCTTTCTAAAATTTAATAAATTCATAGTTCTTGAAAAAAAATTCAAAAATATAAATTTTCAAAACAAAATAGGAAAAAAGTTTCAAAACAACCCTAAAATAATAAAGATAAAACATCTTCAAAAATAATAAAAATGAGATAAATATAAAAACATGTCTTTTCGATAATAAATATAAAAACATTTTTTTTTTACGAAAATAAGGTAATAGAAATACGTTTTTCAAAAATAAAATATAAAGATAATTTAAAAATAAAATAAAAGAAAAAGTTTTTTTAATAGAAAAAATAGTTATTTTTTTTCGAAAATAATGAATAAAAATTAAAAAGGATATGTTTTTTTTAAAGTATAAAAGAAATTTGTTTAAGATAATAAAAATCAGTTCCTTTCTCAAATTAAAATAAAAATATTTTTTAATAAACATTTTTAAATATAAAAAAAGACAGTCTTGTCCTGAGTTTCCTTTAAATAAACAATTATCAAGAAAAAAAATAATAAAATAGAAAATAATTAAAAAATGGTATAAAATAAATTGCCAAAAATAAAAGAAAATATCCATAAGCTCAAAAATATCAAACTTCATCCAACAAATTTTTAAAATAGAACTACGTGTACCCTGATTTTCTATCATGTATAGAGATACGTAGGACCAAGGTCAAGCCTTGTTGGGCCCAAATAAATAAAAAAATATATATGTTTGTTTGTTTTATTTTTGTTTGTTATCTATCTAATTATTATTTATTGTTACGATTTTTATAAACATGTTTTCTTGTTTGTTTTGTTTTTTTATATATTTGTTTGTTTTGTCTTTAGTCTCATTATTATTGTTATTATTTGGGAAAATGATATTTTTTAAAACCACACTTATTTTTATTCATTTGATTAAGGGTACCGTCTTAGGACGGGCGTTGTGGGGTGGTAATACCTTCCTCACACGTAACCGACTCTCGAATCTTTGAATCTGGTTAGTAGACATTTTTATTTTTGGTTTTTCTATGATTTTTCATAATAAACTATGGTGGCGACTCTAATTCTCTAAAAATATATTTTTAAAATTAAATGAATAATTTTTTGATCGCCCCGTCGTGATCCTGGTTGCGATACTACCATTTGCTTAAACAGAGTCTCATCAACATTAACTTCATTTTCATCTTTAAAAAGCTTACAACCTGGAACAATGGGATTATGAATTGAATTGTTATTTTCCATCTTAAACCTTTTTAACACCTCCAAAGCATACTTCCTTTGACAGATATAAATCCCATCTGACCTCTGTAAAACTTCTATGCCAAGGAAAAACCTCATTATCCTCAAATCAGTCATATCAAACTCTTTTAACATGGAATTCTTAAACTCATCAAACATTAATTCATCATTTCCTGTAAATATTAAATCATCAACATATAAACTGAAATGAGAATCTTACCTTATGTGGTAGTTTTAATAAACAATGTATGCTCACTATAGCATTTTTCAAAACATTCACTTTTGAAATGTGATTCAATTTGAATGAACCAAGCTCGTGGAGCTTGTTTTAGTCCATATAGTGCTTTCTTCAACTTGTACACATTTTGAAGACTATTTTGAAACTCATAACCCTTCGGCTGCTCCACATATACTTCTTAGTTAAGTTCCCCATGCAAGAAGGCAGAATTGACATCGAGTTGATAGAGGGTCCACCCTTTTTGAGCTGCTAAAGCCACAATCATTCTCACTGTGTCCATTCTCGCAACTGGTGAAAATACTTTTGTGTAGTCTATCCCTTGTTGTTGCACATACCCCTTTGCCACCAAACGAGCTTTCAATTTATCCACTTCTCCATTCTCCTTGAGTTTGATTTTATAAACCCACTTCACTCCAGTCTTCTTTGCCCCTTTAGGAAGATCAGTGAGTCCTCATGTATTATTTCTCTCTATAACTTTAATCTCCATGTCCATAGCTGTCCTCCATTTGTCATGCTTCACTGCCTCCTCAAAATATAATGGATCTATTGAAGCAAACAGAACTGAGTTGATACTTGCATCTTCTTCTTCCGATTCTTCTGAAGTCCTTCCCTAGTTACATAATCTCGCATCCACCTTGGAGGTCTTTTGTTTCTTCCTTCACAATTTTGAAGACTATCATTTGACTCAACTGCTTCCTCTTCTCCACTTACTACTTCCTCATTTTCTGCATTTATTGCTTCATTATCTTCTTGATCATTCCATTCCAAATCAATCATTATGTGTTCTTCAAAACTCTTATCCCAATTCCAAGATTTTTGTTCCTCAAACACTACATCTCTACTAACTAAAATCCTTTTTGCAGCTGGATCATAGAGTCGATATGCCTTAGACTCCTCACTTACTCCTAGTAACACACAAGCACAACTCTTTGCATCTAGTTTTTTTCTGCTTGTATCAGGAACATGTACATGTGCCACACATCCGAAAACTCTAAAGTACTCAACCGAGGGTCTGTTTCCACTCCAAGCTTCTTCAGGTGTTTGATTTTTCACTACCATTGTGGGACTCCTATTTAGAACATGTCTTGTCCAGTTCACCTCCTCCGACCAGAAAGTCTTTGGAATCTTCCTTTCAGGGAGCATGCATCGAACCATATTCATTATAGTTCGATTTTTTCTTTCAGATACTCCGTTTTGCTGTGGAGTATAAGTTGCAGTCAATTGTCTCTTGATGCCGTGCTCTGTGCAGAACTCATTGAACTCAAGTGATGTGAACTCCCCTCATCGGTATGTTCTTAAGCATTTAATGTATCCTCCTACCTCTTTCTCAAGACAACTCTTAAAATGTTTGAACATGTTTAATGCTTCAGATCTTTCTACTAAAAAATAAGTCCATGTTTTTCTTGTAAAGTCATTAATAAAGCATATATATATCTCTTCTTGCTATTAGATATGGGAGAGATTGGTCCACAAAGATCTGCATGAATGAGCTGGAGTCTTTTTGTGGCCCTCCAAGTGCTTTTCTTTGGGATTGGATCTCTGTGTTGTTTGCCAATCATGCATTTTGCACACACTGTTGTTGGAGTCTTGAACGTAGGCAATCCACATACCATCTTTTTAGATTGTAGAGTTGTCAACCCCTTGTAGCTCAAGTGTCCATAACGACAATGCCATAAATGTGCCATATCCTGTGTAGAGGTGTAAAGACAAGTGGACTATTGTGCCATGGTTTTGCTATCATCACAAACATTCGATTTGCTGACATCTATTTGTATTATGAGCCCTTTCTCTGGATGATAAATCTTGAGCATTCCATGTTGAATGAGAATTGCCAAACCCTTTTCTTGTAGTTGACTAATGCTCAACAAATTGTTTTTTAATTCAGGTATAAAAAATACATCACTAACTGTGGCAACCGGAATCACGACGGGACACGGCGATCCGAAAAAATATTAATTAATAAAACAATGGAGTCACCACCATAGTTTTAATGGAAAACTACAGAAAAAATAAAAAATGAGGTTAAGGCTAGTTTGCAAAAACCGGATCTAGATCCAGGAGTCGGTTACGTGTGGGAAAGGTATTCGCATCCCCAAAACACCCGTCCTAAGATGGTACCTTTATTTAAATAAATAAACCGAGATGTGATTTTTCAAAACATTTATTTTCCCAAGAAAAAGACAGAGATTAAGATAAATCAAACTAAATATTTTTTTATTTTGGGGGGCCCGCCAAGGTTTGACCTTGTTCCTGCGTATCTTTATCAGGAATATAGAATCAGGGTTATATAGTTCTTTCAAAAAAAATGATTTGTTTGAAATGTTTGATATTTTTTTTTAATTTTTTTGAAAGTTTTATATTTTTTTATTTTTGAAAATTTGGTATTTTTGATATTTTTGGAACATTTAGCGTTTTTGGAAGTTAAACTTTATATGGATATCGCTTGACGCGTACGACCTTTTGATATTCCAAATGAAATTAAAATCTTTCAAATTAAATCTCGTATAACGCAAACAGTTATTTAAGAACTTAATCGAAAATTTATTTAAATAAGACATGTTTTTTTTAATAAGCAAGAATATCAAACTGGAGATGCGAACCCTGACCCAAACTAGGGATGCCCCTTGGGCAGCGTATGTGCCTCTAGAGAGTCCTTTTAGATCAAGGTTAGCATCAAGAACAAAACTAGGTTTTAGGATTTAGAAAGTTTTAGGGTTTGGTGGAGAAAAAGTTGTGAGAGGGCAACTTTGAGACCAAATTTGGATGGTCAAATGGCAATGGAAATGAGAAAACTTGGTGTCAAATTAAAGATGAGCCTAAAGGCTTTACATTGGTTACCTATACACCCCTAGCAACTTCAAGGATTGGGAGAATGAATTCTCCAAAGTTGGTGTGTTTGATGAATATGAATCAGTTTGGGACCCCAACTTTGGGGTCAAAATTAATGGTTCAAATGGCATCATAAATGAACTATGGCATACCACTGGAAATATCTTGAATAAATCTTTCCAACAAGCACAAATACAGCCCTTTAAGGTTCTTAAATTGAGAGAAAACTCCCTCGAAAGTTACGCACCTGAAAATTGAAATCTGTCCCATAACTTAGTTTTGGGGAAGAACCCAGAAACCAGTTTGGGGATAGGTTTTTCGGGGTGATTTTGGGTGCTCAAATGGTAACATAAATGCACCAATGATAGACCAATGGAAAGAAGGTAAAAAGAGCTTTCTAATGATAGCTCATACACCTCCTAAAGCTTCCAGACCAGGGAGAACGAACCTCCCAAAGTCAGCCCCAAGATAAGGTTTATCATTTTATGTGGTGCCGAGAAAATATTCTAAGTTACCCATGCTGGACCCACATCTTGACAATCATTTTTGAGGGATCTAGAGGTTTGATAAATGGGGTTGTGGCATACCACTGGAAAGAGGGTAAACCCAGCTTTCCAATGCAACCCCTAGCTTCTCCTAAAGGTTCCTAGATCTCCTGAAATTTGCTCTCAAAGTTAGTTACTTGAAAACTGAACTTGTTGGATTGGTTTTCCGGTGATGGAAAAACGTCACGTCATGGGGTGGCGAATGTTCCCCTCCTCATCCTCGTCTCAATGGAGGTGGAATGGAGGAGAAAGGAGGTCTGTGGTGGGAGAAAATGAGCTCCCAAGGCTCGTCGGTCATCTTCCTCAATGGGACTTACACTGACGAGCCTCCGACGAGACTTAAATCGAGGTTTCAAGGCGTTTTCAAGTTATAGAAATGGTGGGAATGAGATGGGGAGAAAGAGACACACCTAATGAAGGCAGAAAACCCGAGCTTGGTGGCGGTTGGTGGTGGAGCTCCAGGGAAGCCCGATTTTCTGGCGAGAGCTTCTCCAAGCTTTTTCAAACTGTTCTGGGCTGTTCTAATTGCTCTAGAGGCTTCTTGAAGGTTATTAGAAGGTGTTTAGGCGAAAAAACAAGGAGGAGAAGGTGTCTTTTGGTGCAAAACCGAGGGTGAGTGGTTGGTTGTAAGGTTTAAAAGGAAACTTGGAGGTGGTTTCATCGGTGAGGATGATGATGGTTTGAGATCCCCCTCTTTTTTTCTTTTTTTTTTGTTCTCTATATCTCCACAAGAGACTCCTATCCCTTCACCTCCCAAGAGACTCCTCCCTCCATTTCCCAAGAAATTCATGCCTTTGTACTTCCCAAGAAACCATGCCTCTTCCCTTTCTAAGAAACCCCATGCCTCTTCACTTCCTAAGAAACCCCATGCCTCTTCACTTTCAAAATCTTTTTATTTTACATATTTTTTGTTATTTAATTTTTTTTTTGTTTTGTAAAAAAGATAAATAATAAAAATAAAACCCTTTTTTTCAGAACACTTTTGAAATAAAGTTCACCCGGACGAAATTGGATGTTGACACTAACAACATATGTAAAGTCACTTACTTTCAATCTTATAATGCCTTTTCCTATCACATTCATCTTTGTATCATTTCCCAGCTTTATTGTTTGCTTGAAATTCTCATTAAGATCAGAGAATAAAGTCTTGTCACCACACATATGGTTACTGCATCCAGAGTCTAATAACCAGACATCTCCCCTCCTAGCATCATTCATTTCTACATATGACATCAACACCATCTCTTCTTCTTCTCCTATTTCAACATAGTTGGCTTGCTTATCCCATCTTGGACATTCATATTGAAAATGTCCAAAATTGTGGCACTTAAAACATTGCATTGTTGCTTTTTTGTAGGGCTGGTGTCTTCCTCTTCCTCTGCCTCTGTGTGCACCTCGACCCCGTCCTCTTGCATTAAATTTGTCTTCTTTACTGATTTTGAGCACTTGCTCTTCTCCTGTATGTCCCTGGAATTTTTGTTCATGAACAATTAGAGAACTCTGCAACTCATCAATGGAGAGTTGATTGATATCTTTGGATCCTTCAATTAAGCATACAACATAATTGAACTTCTCATTCAGTGATCTGAGAATTTTCTCCACCACTGTGACATCTTGCATCTGCTCATTGTACGTCCTCATCTTGTTTGCTACTGACAACACTCTTGAAAAATACTCAGATAATCCTTCTCCAATCTTTGTCTCAAGGATTTCAAACTCTTTGCAAAGAGCTTGTAACTGTGACCTTTTGACCCTAGCACTCCCTTCAAACTTCCTCTTCATAGACTCCTAAATTTGTTTGGAAGTTTTCTTCTCAAGAATAGTTTCCAAAATCGTTCGATCTATCGCTTGAAAGAGAACGTTTTTCACTTTTAGATCCTTTAGTTTCTATTCTTCCAACTACTTGCGGTCTGCTTCCGTCTGCGCTGATCTACTTGCGGATTCCTTATAGCCAGTCTCCATAATTCCTTAGATCGTAAGAAATTCTCCATCAACATGCTCCAGTGGTCATAGTGACCATTAAAACTAGGATTGGATGGCTGCACAAACTTCCCTTCGGTAGTCATCATCTCTGTTGCTGTATGAATGTCAAAGACTATTGCTTTGATTTTATCAGGCCCAGTGGGGGTTTTAATACTAGAATGTTAAGAATAGAAACACACAGATGACAAGTATTCAACAACTCTTTTGAATTGCCTTCATTGAATAGATTTAGGCTTATATATAGTCTCTTACAAACTAAACAAAATTGAACAGAAAGAGAAAAACTTGAAAACTATTTAACTGCAACTAGAAAAGTCTGGAAATTCCAAACAAATAGCCTAAAGACTAGGGCCTACTGAAAACTTTATTCAATTATAATATCTTAACTGCTTTCCCTTTAGTCTCGCACCTGCTAACTTCGTCGTGAGCCTCCAAATGCGACCAAACTTCGACGGGAAACATACCTCACCTCCGGCAACGTCGCTGCCAAATTTGCCAAACCCCTCATTGTTGTTAGTGTCCACCACCATTGCATTTTCCCTCTGCTCATCCGTGCTGCTCCTTACCCGAATTTGATGGGATCTGAAGCAAAAGGAAAAGGGAGGGCTAAGGTGTTGGCCATTTTTTGATCACTAAGTGCACCCCAAGGTTTCTCATATGCAAAATCAAGAATAGTTTTTCAGCGTCACACTCCTACTCGCATTCCACCTTCGACATACACTTCTCTCTCATTGCACTTCACACTGGAATCTTCCCATTTTTTCCTTCATCGTTCAATCTACTCCCAACAGAATGTTATTCTCGGTGAAGTGAAGGAACTAGGGATCTGAATGTAGTGGAACATCACATATATGTTAGGTTTTCACGAAGGGAAGGGACTAAAATTTAGGCTTTCTTGATGAAATGGAGTAGAAATCAATTTTAGTACATTGCTCAAGCTCTGAATTGTCTTACGATCTGTTTTTCAATTCTTCATCACGACGAGTTAGTTTGTGGTGTTATTGTGATCGGATATGATGGATATGATGGCTTTTCGGGGGTTGTTCGGGTGGTGTTTGCTGCATATACACCCTCTCACGCTGGTCCCTAAGGTTTCGGAACTGCTGGAGTCGTCGTCGCCATACCTCAACCTCGGTGCTGAGACCTCCGCATGGCATCCGAATGAGGTCGAGGAAGAGATGGAGGAGGCCGAGGAGATTGAGTGGTCGCCCGTCGTCGTTCCTTTCTCTTACCATTTTGTCTGCGTTAACCGCCTCAACTAGTTTCTCATGATCGTTGGCTCCTTCGCTATCGCCGTGCACGACACTGCTCTCGTCATTTACTTGCACTACTTCACCAAGATTCTCTAGGTTCCTCAGTACGGTTCGTCAGAAGAGCAATTTCAGAGGTTTAAGGAGATTCGATTTCGTTTCATTTTCTATCAAATCCCTAGTTGTCGTTGTATGTTGCTTCTAGATTTTAATTGGTTTATGATAATTAATTTCGCTTACTTTAGTGAGTGAAATTAAGTCTTGTGTACTATGCTATTAGTTTTTGTAGTTTTTATCTCCGTGGTTGTCGTGCAGTTTAAGGTAATTGAGCAATTAAATTTCATTGAAAACAGGCCTGATTACACCAAGCATGGCATAGCCTAGTTCTTCCATCTTTTCTCCCTTATTAGTTTATTCCCTTTCTATATGGTTTATTATCCTGGTCAGAGTAATTCGTGGATAGATCACCCAAGTCATTAGGGGATGATGACACTCTATTTAGGTTTCCAACTCGACATTGGCAATTTGGCACAAGTGTTATGCATGTCCTTAGAATTAACCTTGTGTTTCAAATATATTTTAGCCTATCTTTTTGTAGTTAAAAATATATTTTGTTTGTGGGGTTAGATAACAACTATTTATTTACTTAAACATTTAAAGAGTGATGCTAGAAGTTTAGTTGTCTAGCATGAGAAAAGGTGTTAAGAAGATGAGGAGAGTAGGAATATAAAGAAGTTGATTTGGGTGGCGAATTAGAGTTTGATTTGTCCAACTAACGACTGATAGTTTTTTGTAGGAGCAAGCCACTTACTGGTGGTTGGATATAGGACCTAGAGCTACTATTTAAAAAATCTCTTCCCTCTCATCTCAAGTTTACATAAATTGTTGATATAAGTTTCTGGGGTTATTTTAAAGACAGGGCAATTTTGGATATACGAAGGGATTCAAGAGATAGTTTTCTAGATTTTTGTAAGCTTTGAATAGTAACTTTTTGTACATGCATGGTATCAAGGGCCTTGGGGCAAGATTAGAAACAAGGATTGCTTACAGCGTTGATGGGATCAATTTTTGTTTCTATTTTCTAGGAAAATGATGAACCTGACAATAACTATAGTACAATTAAAGAAGACAGTTAGATAGATGGAGAAAATGATGAAAGAGAGACGATTGTATGTTGGACTTATGAGAGTTACCGGTGACACTTGCTGTGTTGTAGAATTTGAGATATTTGTAGTTTTCGATGAATTGTTACTTATAAAGGAAATATTGTCACTTTCCCCAGAAAACTATTATTTCATGTGGCACTGTAGCAAGATAAGTGATAACATTTTTAATGGAGAAATACCTATCTTCTGCTTTCATACAGAATTCAAAATCACTTTGAAAGATTGAGATTGCAATTTACTTTTTTTTTCTTGTTTTAACAGTACTTCACATTTACTCTAGCTTTTAACAATAGATAAATCTTTTATTTTGGTTATTTTAATCATTGAAGAGACATGTTTGCAACTGGATTCGAGGGGACCTATTCTATCAAATATATCTCTTTTGAGTAATTTAACTCAAAGTAAAATGCCTACTAATTATTTTATTAGTTTAACGTTTTCTCCTATTTTTCTTTGTTACGTATATATTTAGTTCATGGGAAAGGAGGAGAGTAAATTTGATACAGGAGGATTAATGACATAAATGGTTCAAATAATGATTTTTCTAATTTAAATTTCTGAGATATTTGTGAGTCTGTTTCTTTAAATTTTAAAAGATGGTGCTTTAAATGAAACTTATCCGGAAAACATATTCATGGCAAGAATGGAAAACATATTCATGGCAAGAATATCTTTATGTGGGGAACGAAGTAAGTATTCAATATTTTTCTTCAAGCCAATTTTGTGCTTAGAAAGAACTATATAAGAAAACATCCATTAAAACATTTTTCCTTTTTATTGCCTTGGAGTTAGTAAACCCTTTTCTGTTATTTTATTTCTTTTACAGCTTCCCAACTCAACATGCTAATTGGTAATATTCCCGAGTCAGTGTACATTTCTTTTTACTCATTTAACTCCAATATTGCAAAAGCATCTTTTTTTAACTCCAATGAAAAGTGTAATACAATTCTTGCAATCCGTGGGACAAAGGAGCTAGCAATTTAGATTGACTCTATCTTTCTTCTTCAACGTGTAAGAACTCCTCTTTTACTCTATTGTGAGAATATTATTTTGATTTGATTACAAATTGTTCTGGTTTATTTATTTATTTATTGAACAGCTATGAATAAATAAATAAAACAGGGCACTTTAGTGCTACTCCAACCCTATTATAAGAAAGTGGACACTACAAGATAAATAATATATCACTGGGACGAAAAAGCTAAAAATGAGAGAAATTGTGAAAATAAAGTAAGAAACAAAAACGGTAGAGTTCAAGACACATACAGCTAAATCAACCAAATAACAAGCTCACTACCAAGTTATAAAGGATAAAAATTTTGCAAGTTACCATGTTCTAGTTTATGCATTTCTTTATTCCTTTGAAAAGCACTATGTATCCACCGTTTTCTAGCTATTACTCTATTCTAAGTTTCTGGTTCCACTATTGTAAAATTGCATCTTGGATAGACTCTCCACTAATTGAAAAATATGATTTAAATATGATTTTTTTTATGGTGGTATAATGAAAAAAATTTGTCAATTGATAATTTTTTTCTGATTTTTGTTTTGTTTACAGTGACAGCTCTTACAACAATTTTACGTGGCAAAGACCATATTAACCTGGTTGTAGAGAGGATATGTTAGATATATTAATTAAATTTCTTAACTTTTCTTACTTCCATTCAATTTTTTTTTTCTAGTAACTCACTATTCTACTAGATTTATTTTTACTAGAGTTGAACTTTGATTAGAAAATAAAGTAGACTTTTGTTTCTTTTGTTATTGATGTGAGATGTGCATAGCCAGGACTAAAATTTGTGTGTTGGTTGTAGAGTCGTTGAAGTTCAGTTTTGTAATATGAACCTTTTTTGGCTGTGGCTTTTGTTACAACATGCACTGTGTTGTTGACTGTAATTGTATTGTAGAAGGAAGAACATATACTGTAGAAGGAACAACTACATTACTGTTGTAGCAAGTTTGAAATATTTAGTTTATCTTTTTGAGATCAACATCTACGTATGTTATTACTTAGGAGAACCATTTAAACGAAAATGAAATAAAAGTAAATAATTATTTTATTAAATAGATGTTAATAAAACCATTTAATGACATTTTTATAATATTATTTTTTTAAAATAAAATATAACTAAATACTTTTAGTAATAATTTTAAAATATTGTTTGTATATTAAAAAAAGTTATTAAAAATCTATTAGTAACATTTTTATAGTCTCACTCTTTTATTAAAAAATATTACTAAAAGATTTTAGTAATATTTTTAAAATTTTATTTTTTTATTAAATAAATATTATAAAAAATATTTAGTGATATTTTTATAAATGTTTCTAATGATAAGTAAAAACGTTACTAAAAACTTTTAGTAACATTTTTATAGTGTTTTTTTTATCAAAAAATATTACTAAAAGATTTTTGTAACATTTTTAAAATGTTATCTTTTAATAAATAAATGTTGCAAAAAATATTTAGTGACATGTTTATGAATGTTTCTAATGATAAGTGAAAATGTCATTAAAACTTTCAGTAACATTTTTATGATGTTACTTTTTTTGTTAAAACATATTACTAAAAGATTGTAATAACATTTTAAAAATGTTATATTTTTATTAAATAAATGTTACAAAAAGTATTTAGTGACATTTTTATAAATGTTTCTAATGACAAGTGAAAATGTTACTAAAAAATTTTAGTAATATAGATAATACCTAACATTTGATAAGATGTTACTAAAGCATATTAGTAACATTTTGTTTGATTTAGTAACATTTTTCTTATGTTACTAATTATTACATATGAAGTAGTGGTTAAAGTTGTTTGAGGACTTACTCGTGCATTCAATTTTGATTTCTCTTCTTGTACACTTTGGGCAATTCAAAGTGAGTTAGAATATTCTAAAGCATACTTGGTCCTTGAATGAGCTTATATCCCACTATGTGCAAGAGGAAGAAAGGTTACGACCAGAACATAAAGAAAATGCTCATATGGCTTCGTCCTATCAACATAAAAGAAAGCGTGAGACTACTGCTGTTACACATTCTCAGCAAAAAAAGACAAAGAAACAAAATGAGGTTTTAACTTGTTTCTTTGCAAGAAGACAAGACATATAAAACAGAATTGTGCCAAATATGCTGCTTGGCGTGCAAAGAAGGGTATGATTCTTGCTTTTGTTTGTTCTGAAGTTAATTTAAGTTTTACACCTATGAACACTTGATGGGTAGATTCTACTGCTACTCTCATATAAGTGTTACTATGCAAGGTTGCCTATGGAGTCGACCACCAACTGATGCTAAAAGATTCATCTATGTGACAGATGACAATAAAGTTACAGTGGAAGTTGTAGGAATCTTCAAATTATGCTTTAAGGTTGGATTATTTTTGGATTTATTTGAGACGTTTATGTACCGTCCTTTAGATGGAATTTAGTTTCTATTTTTGGTTTGGACAAATCTGGTTATGATTGTTCTTTCGAAAATAATAAAGTTAGTCTCTTCCAAAACTCAAATGTTATTTGTTCCAATTTTTTAATTGATAATTTGTATAAGCTTGATTTAAATTTCTGCAATGAAATACTGCAAACAAGTTTAAGAGGTACAAAACGAAAATTAAATAAGAATTCTGCCTCATTATGGCATAAGCGTTTAGGCCATATCTCTAAACAGAGAATTCAAAGGCTTGTGGTGGATGGAATTCTTGAACCCCTTGATTTAAAGGACTTTTAAGTTTGTATTGAATGTATCAAGGGGAAAAGAACAAATGAAAGAAAACTAGGTGTAGAGAGAGTTAAAGATGTCTTAGAACTAATATATACTGATATATGTGGTTCGTTTCCTACTATTTCATGGAATGGACAATAGTATTTTATTACATTTATAGGTAATTACTCTCGTTATGGGTACTTATACTTATTCATGAGAAGTTCCAATCCTTGGATGTTTTCAAGTCTTTCAAAGCTGAAGTTGAACTCTAACTTGGAAAGAAAATCAAAGGTATCAAATCTGATCATGGTGATGAATACTACGGAAGATATGATGGATCAGGAGAACAACATCTAGGACCTTTTGCACTTTTTCTAAATGAGTGCGGAATTGTTCCGCAATACACCATGCCTGGCGAACTCAGTATGAATGGTGTTGCAGAACGAAGGAACCAAACTTTTAAGGATATGGTGAGAAGTATGATCAATCATTCCACCATGCGTGAATCGCTTTGATGAGAAGCTTTAAAGACTATAATGTACATCCTTAACAGGGTACCAATCAAAGTAGTTAACAAAACCCCTTATAAATTTGAGGATGTCTAGCTAAGGCACGACCTTATAAGCCGCATGAAAGAAAACTATACTCAAGGACAGTTAGCTGCTATTTTGTTAGTTATGCTGAATGCTCACATGGATACAAGTTTTATGATCTTACATTAAGATCAATTTTTGAAACGGGAAATGCAATATTTCTTGAGGATGTTAAGTTTGGAGGAGAAGGAAACATTAGGAATATTGTTTTTTTTTTATGAGGAATCTATTATTGATAATGATCATGTATTCATACCTATTGTTATTCAGGACACATTTACAAAACAAGACAACAATGAGAATCCTCCTCAAATACAACCTATAGAAAAAACTCAACAACCTCAAGAAGTGCCATTAAGAAGATCAACCAGAGAAAAGAGAAGTGTTATTTCAGATGAATACCTTGTGTACCTTCGAGAACATGAAGATGACATTACTTTAATAGAATATGACCCAATCAACTTTTATCAAGCCATGAAAAATTCTAATTCTCAAAAGTGGATTGATGCCATGGAGGATGAGCGTAAGTTTATGAGAGACAATGATGTTTGAGATCTAGTAGAATTACCTCAAGGTGTTAAACCCATTGGTTGTAATTGGATATTTAAAACTAAAAGGGATTCTATGGCTATTATCGAAAGATATAAAGCTCGTCTAGTCGCTAAGGGCTTTACTCAAAGGGAAGGCATAGATTATAAAGAAAGTTTTTCTCCAGTATCTTCAAAATATTCTTTTAGAAAAATAATGGCCTTAATAGCTCATTTTGATTTAGAGTTACATCAGATGAATGTTAAGATGACATTTCTTAATGGAGACATTGATGAGACAATTTATATGGTGCAACCAGGAAACTTTGTGTTATGTAATCCAAAGTCTATGGTTTGCAAATTAAAGAAATCCATCTACGGTCTCAAACAAGCTTCCCATCAATGGTATCACAAGTTTCATCATGTTATTACCTCATATGGCTTTGAGGCAAATATTGTTTATGATTGTGTATACTACAAGTTCAGTGGAGTAAATATGTATTCCTAATCTTATATGTCAATGATATACTATTTGCGAGCAATGATATAGGTTTGTTGCATGAAACCAAGAAATTTTTGTCGAAAAAATTCGAAATGAAAGATCTTGATGATGCTTCTTTTGTATTAGGAATCCAAATATTAAGAGATCGTTCTCAAGGTATTCTTGGATTATCATAGAAGAACTATATCGATAAAGTCTTAAGTAGATACAACATGGGAAGGAGTAGACCGGTCAACACACCCGTGGCTAAAGGAGACAAGTTTAGTCTCAAATAGTGCCCCAAAAATGATCTTGAAAGGACAATAATGCATGATAAAGCTTATGCATCAGCTACAGGGAGCTTAATGTATGCTCAAGTCTGCACACGTCCTGATATAACACTTATAGTGGGAGTTCTAGGCAGATACTTGAGTAATCTAGGCATGGATCATTGGACAATAGTTATGCGCGTGATGCATTATTTGAAGAGAACAAAATATTACATGTTCACGTATCAGATGCCAAGATAGTAAACGCTCTACATCAGGCTACGTCTTCATGTTGGCTGGAGGAGCTGTCTCATGAAAGTCTGCTAAACAAACTCTTGTGACTTCTTCAACAATGGCAACAAAGTTTGTCGCTTCATATGAGGCATCTAACCATGGCATATAGTTGCAAAACGTTGTCACTGGACTTTATATGGTAGATGGCATTGAAAAGCCATTTATTGTGACAATAATTCAGTAGTGCTTTACTCCAACAACAACAAGAGCTCAATAGTGCTATCAGACCCATTAACCAAATGATTGATCCCTAAAGTCTTGCATCAGCATATTGCTCATATGGGTATCACTGTTGATGATAACTTGGTTTAGTGGGATTATTATGTATACTTTATATGTTTTAAGTCAGACATTATATTATTTAATTTTTTGAAGAACAAAAGATAGCGATTTACATTATGTTGTTTGCAATGTTAATATTGCAAATTTTGGATAGATCTTAATGAAGATTTTAAAGTTGGACCAGTTGGAAATAGACATGTGTGAGATCAAATTTCATGTGATTTCCATGTTACTCATTCAAACTTGATCTATGTCGTTGAGTATATCAGTATGGTAATCATCGTGGTTCAGTTGCGAATTTAATGTGATGAAAGTCATGGTAATTTCATTATTGGTATATGAGATGGACCGGATTGTTTAAGTAGTTAAGGACAAATAACATATAGAGTCTACACTTATAGTTTATTTATTTTGTGATATGATTTTTACAGGACAATATATATAGCCCAAGTGGAAGATTGCTAGGAAATTATATTTCCTTTAATTGTGGGCTACATATATATACATACACACACACACACACACACATATATATATATATGTATAATCATATTAGCTATTGATCTCCTTAACGTTCGAAATTAACATAGTTTTAATGAAAAATTAAATAATTTAAATATCACTCCCGAATTTCTCGAGTTGTTGGTTTAATGGAGAATTTAAAAAGGAAAATTGGGGGTTATGGAATATATCAAAATCAAAAACTTTGTGGTCTCTTACGCCATCAAAAGAGTCACTCTCAAGTCCAGCAAGAGGAATAACGAAGATTTTGATTGAGGAAGATCATAACCCTATCAAGTAATTAATTGTCATCCATAGATACAGGTATGTGACTCTTCTACTAAATTCTGACTCTCAATAATTTAATATGATGGCTGAATTTATCATTTAGAAAATTTATTCTATCAGTGGGTGGGAAGGTAGAGTTAGTACTGTATAGTCATACACTATACAAAAAAAAAAAAAAAAAAAAAAAAAAAAAATTAATAATTAATTAGAAATATTAATTTGTAATATTTTTTTTTTT
>Ga0099825_1003805_pt1 | contig 19995 bp, 9 predicted proteins | sample SiratroredBW_FD_76838 | JGI IMG/M metagenome (GOLD analysis project Ga0099825, IMG submission 76838) | Root nodule microbial communities of legume samples collected from California, USA - Siratro red BW | ecosystem: Host-associated > Plants > Roots > Nodule | place: USA: California | collected... | reverse complement strand
ATTTTTATATAAATATAGAATATATATATATATATATAATTATTAATATATATATATATATATATATATATATATATATATATATATATATATATATATATATATATATATATAAAGTTGCAATGCTTCTATTAAAACTATAACTGAATATTGCAAGTATATTTTGCATTGCAAAGGACTAGCTAGCCCTTCAAAAACCATCCCGACTGTCACAAGAGAAAAAGTGACAGAAAAGGAAGAAAAATATCTTATGATTTTAACAAAGTAACATACTTTAATTTCTTTCAAGTGTATGATATTAACACTCTTGGATATTTTAGTGAGTGAAGTATTCAAACCTTCGAAAAATGTAATGTAAATTTAATATAATTACACAAACACAGAAGAAACAGTAATGATATAACCACTTAGAAGTATAGTTATTTCGTGGACCAAAATGGAAAATATCCTTTCAAGAAAAGTGTAGATCAGAAAAAAATGAGTTAAATACGATCATAATTGTACTTAAATAGACGCAAAATTCATATATTTTTCTTTATGTGATATTCTTCCTGTATTGATACTAAAGTGAGATGAAGCAGTTATAAAGACATTTTCATACTCAAGAAGTTCAAAAAGTGTTTTACAGAAAACATATGCATATAAATTTTAGAATATGTTACTTGTTTTGTTAGACCTTTTTTATACCACGTGAAATAAAATTTCTTAATTCGGTATAAGATAATATTATCTTTTCTATGTTAGTCATTTGTATTTAAAATCAAGCTAATAGATATTCAGATTCTCGCATACAACAATGTTTTTAATTTTATTTTTGATAATATACAAATATGTTCTTAATTTAGATTTGCAGAATTTCAATTTTATTGATATATTCAAAAAGCACCCATATCTTTCGTGTATTATATTTTGTAATACTTATTATATTCACATATCACTATATATTATTGACCTATCATTTATATTTTGACTTACCCACATGAAAGGAAAGAAAAGTGTGAAGATCACGTATATGCATGAGAGAAAAAAGAGATCATTCCCGGAAGAAAGGACAAAAAGCAAAGGGTAATTAGCATTTGTCACATTTTTTTGAAACAACGTGAGACATTCTCTGCCTGTTTTCCGGAACTTTCATCCATTTTTGTTTTCTCTACCTTTCGTATGTTATATCTACACGTTTTTATGTTTCTTGCAAATAATTTTTCTCCATTTTGAACTCTTTAAATTAGTCGTTGTTTGATGGAGTAGTACACTTGCGACTAAAATGCATGGTATCAATCATAGCATTGTATAGAATATTAGTATTGAACTGTTGACCGTGATGCATGAGCTTTATTTTATAATGGTGAATATAAATATAGTGATTAAGCAAAGCATGGAAGCATTATGACATCAAAGTATATAGCTTGACCATGCTATAGACATTATAGTGAATGAATAGTTTGCTACATCGATTTGGCTGTTCAGAATTATTTTTCATTGTTTAATTTGGCTTGGCTTGCAAGACAAAATTCCAAGGGTTTATGATGTTATATGAAGTTAGATAAAAAAATCACTTTGTCTCTAACATGCACTCTCTAATCATTACCTTTAATCTATTTATTCAAAACTTACGGCTATGGCCACTTTGATTACCACAAAAAAATTGCATCATAAGCACTCATAGGAACTCGGAATTAGGTATTACTTCAACCAAGTTGATGTTTAAACTAATCAAAATTGAATTATTGATATGCTAGTTATATTTTTTTTTATTTAGCATGCTTATGGGTTTTTTCTTTAACTAGTGCTTTTGAACTTTTAAGCCTTCATTGACAAAAACCAAACTTCCTAGTTATAGCAATGGCGTTATATAGTTGAAAAGTGTAATTAAAGAGAAAAAAAAAGCAGCGGTGAGCAGAAAAACAGCATGCCAAGTGGACTTGTTGACTCTTAACTTGGACATAAAGATGAAAAGGACTTTTTCATTTTCATAACATGTTTCTGAGTTACTTTAGTTCAAAGAAATTAAAAAGATTTTTTAAAAATTCTGTGAAGATGTTGGTGAGAACTGACAAGATTATTTCATCAGAAGAAACTGAGCCAATAGTTTTTGATTTGGTAAATTAGTTTGGAATATTCTGTGTCGTCCATTAAACTTTGAGTAATGTTGGTCAAAAAATATGCTGATTTCAATGAATTGGTGATTTCAGTGTTTGTGGCTTGTCGAACTTCTTGTCTCAAATATTCTTTGGGACCCTTTGGCTCTTTCTGAAAATTTCATCATATGTGACATTTTTAAGACCAGTCACATGCAGTTGAATATGGCCAAACACTGGGCTTTTTGCCCATGTACTACCCCTCTGCCACCTAAAATATGCCCAAAAGCACAAATAAAGAAGGCCATAATAAAAACTCAGAAATATCTCAGGAATGCTTCTCATGATCAGTTATGCATACAATAATTTATGTTAAAAAATTATTTTTTAATAAATAGTGAATAGCCTTTATTTTCATACGTTCCACAGTCCTACATTATTTAAAAGTTGAGACCAAAATTAAATTAAAGATATTTTTCTCTCAATTTGTTGAGACACGAACAAAAATGCAACAAAAATCTAAACTCTAAAACAAATGATATTTCAAATACAATAAATGACCTTAACAATATTATCTCTTGACATCGGAATAACCATTTTATTCAATTATATAAAGACACAAATTTTAAACAACCATTTTATTCAATTATATAAAGACACGAATTTTAAACAACCATTTTATTCAATTATATAAAGACACGAATTTTAAATTTAACATTGGCATGTTATAATCTAAGATGAGACTGAGTGCCTCATTTCTTTCTTGGGATATGGCCAGAGTTAAATGTAGGGTAGAATGACTGAAGCAATAGGCACATTCAATTTTTTTTTTAATTTCTTAAAAATTTATTTATTGGCTACATGCTAAAAAATTAAATGAACTAATTTAACTAAAATATCATCTTGAACTTGCCAAAATATAAAGTTGGTAGAACTCCAAACAAAGAGTTTGCTTGTAGTGTTACTCAAGGCCCAAAGAGTTTAGATGAAGGGTAATTGCCAACTTTGTTGGGCTTACGAAGAAAAGCCGAACAGTGGAGCAACAAATGCTTTGTGCACCCCAAAAAAATCTTTCTGCACCAATTCATTTTTTAGTTAATCAGAAAGTCACAAATTCTTGAATGTAATTAATTTTACATGGATTAGTCAATCCAAAATCTAAAAATGGTGCAGTAAGAAATTGGTAGGTGGGTGTAGAAAGTAACTGCGCATTGGGGGATCATGCCACCGACTCGGGAAGCTACTGACGTTTTGGGCCAGTGTCCCATTACAAAATTAAATGGTCGTGTGCTCAAATTTCTACACTCTATCATTTATGCTATCAGCAGCTAATAGACTCCAAATTATATGAGTAATATATTCCAAAACCATTATCATTTTTCTTAGAAAGTTTAGCAAGAATTATTATTATTATTATTATTATTATTATTATTATATATATATATATATATAAATTAATTTACTTTTTACTTTTGAGTTAAAGTGAAGAATTGTGATATTTAATTCTAAATATGTGTAACAAACCGTTTACCAAAGAGTTTAGTCAAACGGTTGTACCATCTTATGGAAGGAAGAAAAAGACCGTCCATGGAAAATCGTCTAATAGTAGTGTGACACACTGTGGAATTGTCAAATGTAAATATTTATTAAGCTTAGCTATCTTAATGATTTTATATTATTCATAGTTTAGATTCTATGCATAGAGATCGTTATAAGTATAGACGGTGCAGTGTGTTGTGAGTATACTATGTATGTAGAAATGGTCTTTTACTTTGTTATTCTTGAAAATAAAAGAAAATCAATTCTAACATAAGCATCTCTATAAATAATAATAATACTCGTCATGTACCAAATATTCAGCAGGCAGTTTATTTATTTACAAAGAGGTTTATTACCTGTGTGAGAAGGTAAACTTTAGGCCAAACTAAAGTACACTAGAATTAAAGTATAGAATCATGTACAAAGGAACTTGGTGCAACTTGTGTGGTGGCAGCAGTCAACTCGTTTATTCATACAAAATTTGGCTCCGATCTACTTTTTCTCCATCCTTTATCCTATTCTAAAAGACAAGGCTCCTTCCCAGTTACAAAGTCTCATTTCCTACCGTACACACTGATTAACATGTTTCAAGTGTCATCATCATCATCAGTAAAGTCTGGTTCAAGGGGCTTCCTCAGTGAGCCAAGAATGTCAAGTTCAGGCCCGTATCTCAGGCTTCTACCTTTCCTTGGGCTGGATGCTAGTTTTGCAGCATACATTGTGCCCATTGGAGCCTGCAGAGGTGCAGAGAAATGTTCAGTGCCAGTTCCAGGCACAAAGGCCATCATCATATCCTCCTTTCTCTTGAGCTCACTTGTCTCCTTTATTCTCTTATACCTGAACCATGCTGCTTGTATGAAGCATGCAGCCCAAGTCCTCCACTGATGGGAGTGGAACCTAAAAGTATGCCTCAGTTGTTTGCTGTGCAGCCTTCTGAACTGTGCTGCCACAAACTTCAAGTCCCCAGCAATCAGTGCAAAGGCTTCCACTTCAGTGATGGCTTTCACTGTGCGAGTTGAGGAAGGAAGGACAACGGTTGGACGAGGGTCCAAGGCCCATGGCAGAAGCTCTTCACCACAGAAGTCACCAGAGCCAAGTCTGCATGAGTTGAAGAAACCTGTTCTTCCACCATTGGTGGTGCAAGAATCCAGGAGTCCTCTAACAATGAAAAGCATCTCATTCACAAGGTCACCTTCGCGAACCACACAAGCCCCTGGAGTGAAAAGAGAAGGTTTCAGCCTTTCACATATTGCATCTAGCATCCTCTCATCCATTTGATCAAACAGTGGTACCTGCCGTGGGCCAAAAGGTAGTACATTCTTAGTTTCTTGTTTCCCAAGAAACGTGATAGCAAGACTCTTGCACGAGATTCTATACTGAATTGAACTATTCATTTGGTCTTACAATTGTTCTCGTTTTAGGTTTTAGTCCTATACCACACAATTTGAGGTTTTAGTCCTCACGTATGCACAAGAGTTTAGTTTTAGTCCTCAATACTACAGAAGTATTCCAATGTAGAAGAACAGTCACAAAAGAATAACTGCTCAGGAACAAAAACTTACAATTTTATTTTATGGAGACCAAAACTTAAAATGGAGATAACTATAAGGATCAAATGAAGAGTTTAATCTTTACATTACATATTTAGTGGTCTGCCTCACACAATTGCCATTTGGACTTGGAGCATGGTTGATGTTTGTGCTGAAATTCAACTTATTATCAGAAAAAGGAGGCAAGTATCAAACTCTAGACCATTAAGGCATGCAAGCTTAGAGACCATGTCATGAACCAACTATTCCACAATGCTAAACATGAGACCATTGTTTGAAACTTTTGCGATTCAGAAAACTGTTTAAGAGCAAGCAAAGAATTAAACAAAGACTTACTTGTCGAACTAGATTAAGGCAAAGGTGGCGTTTGATGTCACGTCTTAGATCTGTGGGAAGGTCTCTGAGAATACTTTCCTCATCAACTCCCCTAGTAGCAACCCATCTGAATTGTTCATGACGTCGCACATTTTGCTTCAGGTAACGAGGGAGCTGCCTGTGATGCATCCATCTTTCTGTATCTGTTCTTCTTATTCTCCATTCTTCTAGCCGCGTAGTGGTGGATTGCAAGTAGGTCTGTTAATTGGTAAGAATTTCAGTTATATCAAAAGGATGAAACTACAAGACATGAGGATCAGAGTTATGATATTATTTAGTTATATCATATTCGTGGTGCATTCTTCATCCCTATTCAAAGTGAACTAGAAAATATGGGTTAAGGTCCTAATTAGTACAAACAAAAGGAGTCAACCATCAATGAAAAATTTAAACTAAAGATCATTGTAAGCCTAATAGTTACTATATGGATTATCAATTCATTACAAAAACAAGATACATTAGAGTGAACAGAAAGATTCTCTTATAAGGTTCAGAAATTTTGTATTATCCTCTAAATAATCCTTGAAAGCCAAGAGGAAAATGCTATAAATAAACCTGATTTTTAAGGAATGCTATTTTCCTAAACAGACAATGAGTTTATTATTGCAAATAATTTTCAAGTTCTTAGACTTGGGGCGCATTAGAACACTGACAACATAGACTTACTTGCATATTGCCAATGAGTAATGCAAAAAGCACCAATCCAAGAACTGCAATGATTACAGCAAAAATTATCTCTGCAACACGTGTGCCTGTTAAGAGATTTTGTCCCACAGAGCTGCAAATTTGGCATAGTATTATTGGTTAGAATATCACAATTCAGAAACTTTAGTGTGGACCAAAAATATGTTAAGGATTCAGAATGAATGGATTTTTAAGATGTAAAGGACGTAATATTTTATTTAAGCACCTGAAGGTCTTGATTATAGAAAAAATAAAAAATAAAAAAAAAATGTTTCTTTCAAAAGAAATCAAGTTGTCGTTCACTTAATTATGCTCGAGTGAAATCCTACAATAATTAATAGTATTTCAGATCTTCGGATTATGCACTGAACGATGTTTGATTGTTTATTGCCATTAAATTAACATGACATAAATCAAGATGCAATAAAATTGTTCTGTGATGAACTATTCAATGCTGATAAAAAAAGGTTAAGTTACCTTAGATTCCTTAGTCCCCACCACAGACAGTAATAGTACTTGTTGAAGAATTTTGAGGCTGTAATTTCCAAATTTAGAGCATCAGTAAAGATGCCAAATTGAAAGAAATCACTGTTCTGATCACATAGGCTTGAGAGATTGCTTGATCTTAACCAAGCAGTCCTATCTGGGTCACCCATGCTTTGGCAATCAAGATAATGATACTGGCACTGTGGGAACTGCAGTGTACAAGCTTTCTTCCAACATTCATTCTGGCGTTCAATTGACAAGAGGTACCAAGAGGATCCTAAAACCTTTTTAAAATAGAGGGACAGTCAATAACCTAATCAGAAGCAACAAAAAAGGATAAAATAGGTATATAGTAGTCCAAATTTGAAAGCTATAGTACAGAAAAAGTCCATCATAAGTTCTTATGCAAAGAATTATTTGGAACAGTAACTTACATGACTAGCCAGCATATAGAGCATCAGATTATATGCTGCCCCAGCCCATGCTTTTTCCATCATTACCCCATTTGCCTTCACGATCTCAGATGATAGAGGATAAATAAGATACAACCTCAAGAGGTACTGGAAAATGGAAACAAGGCGCAAAACATGCCTTGAAGCAATCATTTGAGATCCTTTTAGATTTGGAATTACGGCCCAAATTAATACCTAAAATGTATATATGAATTGCAAAATTATTATCCTATTGCAGAAGAAACAAAACAGGATGTATAAAACTGAGACACAACACCTATTTAGTTCAGTAAATGACCCTGAGAAATGCAGCCAATGACACAACGAAGTAGAAACTTTTAGCATATTATTGTATTATAATTGTTTTATCATAGCCCAAAGGAGGTTTCACGATCTATGTAGAGTATAGCTAGGTGGGGAAAGTGAAAGGGTTTTATGAAACTTATAACCCTAAAAACCTTACAATTTGTCCAAATATGTTTTCAATTCATTCAACCAAGCAGATTCTTCGTGCTCTTTATCCTATCCTTCTCTTTCACCCCTTTGGCAGAATGTGAACATGATGCTGGTGTAAATTAACAATGAAAATGAAGGTAAAAAAAATTACAGCATGAAGGAGAAGTCTTCTAAATCTCAGGTTATCTAGATACACAAGTATAAAATTTCAAATTAATTGTTAAAGTTGACCTGGTTTTGATGTATCAAGTTGAGAAAAATTGATATATAGCGATAACAATAGTGCATGAACTAGTATTAAGATATATTTATACCTAGAGTTGACCAAGATCATTCAAAATATTAAGATGTGCAGATAATGTTTAATAGTTAAGCAATCATATTGGAGGGTGTTAAAGCTTAAATTATCTCATATTCGAAGTTACCATCAATTTCATAAGAATAAGCTTACGTCCTTAGTCTAATAGATTTTCAGAAATTTTTGGATCAGAGGAAAAATGAATGCAAATTCTGTATCAGGAACATACCTGAGGAAGTGGTTGAGCAGCCACTAGATCAAGCCAGAAATCTTTTCGCATGTAGTTTGATGCTATTCTTGAAGAGTCTATAATAAGCTCTCCTCTACCAGAAACACGGGAGGAAGGAGCAATATAAGCTGTTTGAAACCGAAAATAAATCTGAATAATGTAAAATGCATCTATCAAAGACCGGATTATGGTGAGGAACACTTCAAGACCAGTTGACATATCAATGCACTTGTCTTTCTTAGCCACTGGTAAGTAAAAGAAAAGGGGATCCACAAACAATGAAAGCAAACAAGCTGCCAAGAAAATTTTGTTCCATGTATTTATTGTAGGTCCCCTTGGATCCAATATCAAAATCTGTGCTGAATCATAATCCTCAGAGAAGACCCTGGAAAGTTCTCTTCCATCACCGGACTTGCCTATGGCATCCTTACCAATCTTGTGTTTGCCACTCATCTCATCATGGGCCACCAATGAAAACTGTTTTTCTTTGTTGTCCATTAACTTATTTGTCTCAACTTCATCTTGAAATCTGGTTGCACATATACACAACTGAATTTCAGCACCAAAAGGAAATGAAAAAAACAAAGATGAAAATAGCCAAGCCTGCAAAATATAATCACATAGATTTATACATGGCCTATTGCATTAATAAGTTAATAGAGTCACATTAAATTCTAGCTATGTGTACAAGTTTTCTGCTCAATGTCAAAGGGAAAAGCTTGCAAACCTCACAGATCTTGATCTATCTGAACCCATAGTAGTAAAACTATTTAGTTTCACTGCTCTAGTAGACAAAGAGAACATAGATATATAAAGACTATTAGCTGCATGAAAAGATTTGACAATTACATGCTCAACAACAAAATATTGAAGCTAGTTTTCTGTATGGTCTTTCCCAGAAATCATGTGACACAAAAGTAGTACGATGTTGTACAGTAATCCCTTTTGGGTTTTTTTCATCAAAGTACAGGTAAAACATGTGAATTTGACACTTCTAAAAGCTTGTGGAGGATTCAAAGTCGTCGTTCCTTGGACTTAATGGTCAACTTGACATAATCTTTTCTGATATACAAAGATGAACCTACCTCAAAGAATATGAAATGAAACATACATATGAGGTCCATGTACGTGAGCCACAAAAACTGCCTTAGTTTTCTCAATTTTTAATATCCATGCAAATTTTAAGGTACAGTTATGGGAAACGTATCATTGAAAAGCATCACATTCAAGTTCAATCATGTGGATAAATAATACTAGTAGAAAGGGAAATGTCATGAGCCAGAAAAATGAGAAAGATGAAAAGAATAGAGAGGAAGAGAAATTTTAACGAGGAAATCCTTGCTGTCAAATTCCTTTAAAAGCTAATTTTGAATTTAGTATTTGACTTCTACCATGAATTTTAATTCCAATCTCTTGATTTGTCCTAATCAGTGAACAAAACGGAACAAGGGCCATGGAGCAGTCTCATTCTACTGTGACACCACTTTGTTTATTGTTCCCCCACTTGAGTTATATGACTTGGTTAATGTTTTTTATTCATGCCATGTGTAGAACAGAATACTCCAGTCAGGGGAGAGAAGAGGGGCATTATATGTCTCAAATTTTGTTGGATTTTGACAACAGAAAACCTTAACAAACATAACAGCAGAGACTGAACATTGATGTCAACCTTTCTCTCAACTGCATGCGTTGTCTGGTGTCAGCTATGCATTGATATTGGAAACTGTAGAGAATTATGCCATCTATTCTAACAATATGAGTTTCAACACTTCAATTTTCAACACACTAGCTTTTAATGACCAAAATATTCATGCAAGTGATGAGTTTCTTTTTTTTTTTTATGCATCTCATGTATAAAGTAATGAGTCTGGTATGAATTTCAACTAATACAAAAGTGAGTTAACACATTAGAAAATGCTCATTCATGAATTTCAACTAAATATCACATTATTTGAGTTTATGTGAATCTGAAATTTTGTGTGAAAATTATTAGGTTGAATTTGAAGATGAATGAGTACTTATGCAGTTGAGGAGTTATAGGGCATGGCAGAATAACCGTGACTATGGGGTGCGAGTAAATGAATACATAAGCTGAGAGCATTAAAGCCGAAGATGGTTTGCATCAATCACAGTCATACATTTCAGCCACCCAAACCAAACGTCATATTAGGAATGAATAAATGCATTTTTTTTATATCACTCCTTTTCTATCTTCTAAATTTCATACATCTTAATTATTTCAGTAAATATCAAATTTGTCTTCCGTCAAAAAAAGAAACATTAAATGTGTCTTTGATTATAATATTTTGAAAAAATATCCTTAAATAATTTATGTTTAGAGAAGATAATAATAGTAAAAAAAAAATTAAAACTGAACTCTACAATTTTCCATTGGAAAGAGAAAGAGACCTTTTATGAACCAATATAAATTAAGGATGTCTTGAGGAAAATAATTAATGTAATGGACAATTAGAAGAAAAGTCTTAGAAAACGGAGAACGGTGTCAAAACAATGGGATGAAATAAGAATTAGACCTGTATATTTATAATTTGAGTGTTTGAGTAAGTTTTTTTTTCAAAAATTTAAATTCATTTTTCCAGTTTCTGTTATATAGAAAATATATTTTTAGTCTTTAAATACTATTATATATTTTATTTATATAACTAACCATTACAACTGGGTTTAGATTATAACCTATTTTGACAACTCTCAAACACGCAACCAAATGATCCATACATACATATATATATATATATGCATATAGTATATTTTTTATTTTTTTCAGTCCATAATACAAATTATTGTTAATATTAAGATAATTATTTTAAAAGTCAATCAACTTAGAATAGATATGCTAATTTATAATTGAAAGGCTATGAAAAATCATTTTGCAATATACGTCATGTTTTCTCTTTTAGATATTAATAGCATATGACTGTTGTGTTATATGATGTAAAATTTGCTATAAATTATATATTTTAAATTTAATAAAGAATATATTGTTATAAATATGTATTGAAACATTAAATAACGACATATTTGTTATGAGAAATGATTTATATGTTAATATAAGTGATGTGTAAGAATAATGTTATAGTTGTATATAAAAGTAAGAAAAAATAGTTATCAATTAGCTTCGTATGAATATTTCATGATATGTTCTAACATGAAGATCTATAGTACAATTTTCAAACAATTGTTATAAATAGCATTCAAGTGATTTTTCATTGGTTTCACAAAAATATTATTAATAGTTTTATTTTAAACATCAAGTATAATAAAAGGTAATGAAAATAAAAAAGAAATATTATTTGAAAAAAGTATTTCTAAATTTAGAAAATTATTTAATATTATTTGTTAAGTGATTTAAAGTATTTATTCTTTATTCTAATAAAAATATTTAAATATTTTATTTAATATCTCTTAATTTATACATCAATTATATAAGAATAAAAAAAATATTATTGTGTACTTGTTTTTTAAGATGTTGTGCCTTCAATATATATATATATATAGTAGAAAAAAGAGATAAATACGAAACAAAATTATCAGTTATGTTAAAGTTAACCTGATATTTCACTCGTTCCTCATACTCCTAAGGAGAAATAGTACACAATAATTCCTCCCCAATTTAATACCCAAAAAATGTTTAAATTATAAAAAATGTAATGGATTGTATTATATCATTTAGAAATAGTTTTGATAAAAAAAATCATCCCAAAGCCATTAAAAGTCTCCTTTAGAAAAAAAAAAAAAAAACGAATAAGTTGTTATAATGATGCTTCATTCTAATATATGAACCTTATGTTGCCCTTTGATATAAGGTCTTAATAATGATGTACTTTAAAATACGTGAAGGAGTAGTTTGTGTGTACATGTTTTAACTGGAATCAGAGCAATTATAATTGCATATCAATTTTTTATCTTCGTATTTTGTTGTTTTATATATATATATATATATATATATATATATATATATATTGTTATTATGTTGTGCATTTAATATATATATATATATATATATATATATATATATATTGATTTTATGTTAGGTAAACTTTAGTCTTAAGTTTTGTTTTCTTTTTTCCGTTAGAAACTAAATTTCGTTAAAGACTAATTTGATTATCGAAAAGCATCAAATAACGAAGAATAATACAGGTATTTTATATTGATTCATTCTCGACTCTTAGTTTACATCGATATCTTCTTCAATCACTCTTAAACGATCCTATTTATTAATAAATAATTATACAAATCATTTTTAGTTAAAGTGAATATATAAATCACTTCGAATTATCCTTTTCAATTTTTTTTCAAGATAAAAATTTTATCTGTAAACTATGGACTTATAGAAAATGCTTAAAGAAAGGTTAGTCTTCTAAAAGGGATAAAAAATTTAAGGATTTGCTTACTTCACAATACGAAAAATACAAGATACTATTACACACTCATTATAAACTCATTAGGTTTGGTAAGAGTGTTTGCAAAATACTTCTAGGAAAATTGTCTATGAGAAGAGAGTTCAATTTAAAAATCCTCCCTCCCTCCTTCTTCGAACAAAAAATCACACAATAATTTTTCTTAATACATAATTTACTATTGGTCATGACTCGATTTTGTTTCAACAAGTTGAGTTAGTTGCACTCAAATTTCACTTATTCATACAATTAATATCTCCAAATGATTGCGCATAACATCTCAAAAATATTAGATGAAAATCTATTTTTAGAAATTGAAGTTAAAATAGAGATTCAATATCTGATTTATTATATTTTCTTCCAATTATTACAATGTATTGTGTGATTAAATAGAGAAGCAAATGCACGTGGAGTTGGGTTTTTTTCCATTCTTTAACAATTTTGTTTTGAAATTCGCATAAATAGGTAAAAGAAAATTAATTACAATTATGAGTAAATTGTGTCATGTTACAACGATTTTATAACAAAGAAATTGTGCTAACATAGCACGATTTTGTTTAACCAACAATAAAATCGTGTCAATGTGATATGATTAGTATTTAATTAAACTCATGTTGAGGTAACATGATTTTAGGATAATTTTTCTGAACTGAAATCGTGTCTATTCAGTTCAAAAAACTTACCCTAAAATTGTACCACCTCAATACGATTTTAATTCAGATAAATTACCCTAAAATCGTGTCACCTCAACATTATTTCAGTATATTTATATTTTGCACCATAAGACAATCAATTTCTTCTTCAACTCAACCACCATCCTTGCATTTGAATTTGACTCGTATCTCCCAAAAACTCTTTTTCCATAAGCGTGTCTACAAGTCTATTCTTCAACAATGATTAAAGATCATAATGGTGCACATTAAAGTAATCTATTTTGTGAAAAGGACAAGAAATATGAAAATTGGTATAGCAATGAATATTCACCATGTTTAGAGTGTTTTAATTTGAGAAATTATTTGAAATTGTGCACGTACAGAAACAAAAGGTTGGAAGAGCCAAAATTATTTGAAATTGTGCATGTACAAAAACAAAAGGTTGGAAGAGCCGAGAGACAAACCACCCTTTGAGCCAATTCCGAAAAATATAGTTAAAATTTTATGTGACTCTTCCAATAATACACAAACAACCTTTTTGTTGTTTATTAAGACCTCCACAGATTTATATAAACTCCACACTACATCACTTGTATACACCAATTACAAATTATAGTATATTCTATAAACCTTTGTCTTTGAACTAGTTGACTTCAAAGATATAATATTACTGTTTTCAAATATAGGCAGAGTAAAGGTTGCATGCATGGTTGTCATGTGCATGGCCGTGGTGGGTGCAACAATCATGGAGGAGGCCATTTCATGTAACGATGTCATTAAGAATTTGGCAGAAGGCGTATCATCCATGATGATCATTTATAAGGATTATTGTTGGAAGAATAGGATATGGACAGACGATTCTGGAAAATAGATTTTTGAGATAGGACTGAGACTCTGCATTGTAGATGAGTCACTAAGATATAGAAATATTAGAATCATGTTGAGGCGGCACGATTTTAGTGTATAATTAAACAAAATTAAAAAAATGTATCTACAATTAAAAAATAATAATTAAAATAAAAGAATTAAAGAAAAAATAATAAAATAAAAAATATACTTGATTAGTTTAGTATTTTTCTAAAAACAATAAAGGTTTAATTTATCCATTAAATTTTACTATTACATAATAAAATAAAAATAAATAATTAAAACTGAAAAATAAAATATATATTTATATATATATATATATATATATATAAAAGAATAAAACAATAAAAATAAAAAATAAAGAAAAATTAAAAAAATAATAACAAAAAAATAGATGAATTTTCAAACTGTTCTGAACTTTCCCACTTCCTGACCATAACAACAATAAAAAAAATTGTTTTAAAACAATTCTTATTATATTGTTATTATTTTTAAAAAAGAATTTTTTCTATTATTATTATTTTTTTATACTTTTTCATTATTTAGTGTCAGCAAATGGAAAAGGTCAAGGCAAAGTTCAAGGCAATTTGAAAATTCACTCATTCTTTTGTTATTATTCCTTTTTAATTTTTCTTTATTTCTTTCCTTTTTATTTTTTATTCTTATTATTTAAATTCTTTATATATATATTATTTTTCATTTTTTAATTATTTATTATTTTTTTTTATTATGTAAAACTTAATAGATAAATTAATTTTTTCTTTTTTTTATTTTTTAGAAAAAACCTTAAACTAATTGTGTTGAGAAGACATAATTTCAGTTCAAAAAATATACACTAAAATCATACCACCTCAATAGGATTTCGGTATTTCTATATTTTCAGCAACTCATCCACCATAAATTACATTTTCTTTTACTTTAAGTGAAACTTGCTTTTTCTTTAAAATTAAGCAACTTAAACTTTAAAACAACCAAACATTTTTTTTTTAATCAATTTTTTCACACGTCATAACAACACAAGATATTTAATAAAAGTTATAGACATGAACCATAAGATGTTATCATACTTTTTAACCTTGTCAAACCTTACAGAATGTTAGCTACCCACATTAATCCTTTTTGACATCTGCAGTTTCAGGTTTAACAGGATCGGCTGAAATAGGTTCAGCATCTGCCCCAGCCTGCAAATGACATAGCAATTTTGTAATGCCAGTTCGCATTTGAATTCATGGAAGCCTCATGCTAAATCATCAAAACAAAATTATAAGCATGCGCAAACATCAACACAAGCATTATGCACTGCAGGCATGAGACAGGCACAAACCAAAAAGAAAAAACAGAATGTATCATGTCATGAGGGCACCAACACACAAGAAGCACAACTTAAGGGTCACTACCAGGTAGTGAGTGCCTAAAGGGTCACTAACTGTTATAATATTGCATGTTTGAGAAAAACAAATAATTGACAACAGAATAGATTGTTTCTCAATTGGGAGATGCATATCATCATCGATAACAAAAAACCCTTGTCAGGTAAGCCAAATATTACTGGAGAACAAACAATTCAACATCACCCTAAAATTGTTCCGGACATAATAGTAGTCTTTGCAAATGACTAACCCCCACCATTCATGCATAAAGTAACATAAGATAAAAGATAGTAGAATAGACATCACTTAACGTCAAAATTCTCATTGATTTGACCAATTATACTTCATTATCCGTCAAAACAAATTAAGAAGTACGATAAAGTTGAAAATAATACAACCAACTTTTTTCATTCAAATTTGTAAAAATATTCTCATAACAGGAAGCCTGGCCACAAAAGTCTACAGTTAATCACCGTATTCATTTATTAGGATTAGGTTTTCCACTTTCCCAACTCTTTTAGGCACAATGTTCAACTTCTTTGACTCTGAGCTGTCAATTTTCACTTGGAACTGGCTCAGAATGATAAAGGAAGGCATGAATATTCAAATTTTACAGAATTCAAGTTCTAAATCCCATTTCGGGGCGACAGCTTTCAGAACTAATCGCCAAGAAAAAGAAAATGCATATTACCAAGATCCCACTGTAGAAACTGGTACAAGATTATCATATGCAAACTCTCATTGTGGAAACTGTACAAGATTATCATATGCAAGGGCAACTAAAATAGCTAAGAGGGATTCTCTTGATATCATAATACAAAGATTGATTCTCTTTCTAGAATGCCATTCCAGAACATTATGTCCCAGTAATACTTCTACAACAAAGCTATATGAAGCACGGCTCTTCAATGGCATGTCCCGTGGATACGACATGTGTCCAATATCCTACTAAAGTATGGAATTTAAAAAATGTCTTTTGCGACTCCAACACGGTCAGACACAACTCCGACATAGCATTAATGAGAGAGTAGATACTGTGATTTTTTTTTTGAAAAAGATACTTTGACAATCAATTCAAACAACCAGTTCAAATAATATGATTTTTGACATCTGTAACCTGGTAGTTGCTAGTTATATAGCAAAGGACAAATGATCATTTGTTTCAAATGAATTTTGAAGAAAAAGATGAGTGATCTTTGCGTGGAGAGTGAAAAAATTGAGTAATTGAGCCAGTAGAGTAGATGTCGAAGTAATTGAGAGAGATGGAAGAACTTCGGAGCGTTGTCGTCAAAGAAAAAGATTTGAGAAGTTTGTTAAGACCTTGAAATCGTAAGAGAACAAATTTTTAGAGTTTTTATCTTGAAGGTGGGGTTGAGGGAAAAAAGAGGTTTGGGAGAAGGGGCGATAGTTTAGACAGAAAGGTGAGTAGGCAACAAAAAACCACAACCACACCACTACCCAAAATAGAAACCAACCACTTCACCTCTCCGGAAGACCACACATTACCGCTATCCAAAAAGACAACTATCTACCGAAAAACTGCGACCCAACGACCAATCACCGCTCCAAAACACTACTTGTGAAATCTCTTGGGTCACACAATGAACTATGGCACACAACAACACACATCAAACACAATCTTAAACCTAAATTCATCTTCATCCTCGTGTCATACTCCTTTTCCCAATAAAAAATTATTTTTTTAATGTAGTTATCACCTCCAATTAAAAAACTATTATTATTACCAACTCACCGCCACGTGAACGTCGCATAAGATTGCCAAGTGGTTGGCATGCCATGTGACATTGTCAAACCACCATGTGACATGCCAACCACTTGACAACCTTATGTGGCGACCACGTGACGGTGAGTTGGTAATGAAAATGTTATTTTAGTTGGAGATGATGAATGTGTTAAAGAAACAAATTATTTATTGGGATATAGGCATACTTAACACGAAATGAAAATAAATTTAGGTTATTTTATAGGTGCCATCGTGGTTGGTCATTGGTTTGGAGCGCTGATGCTTTGGAAACGAGATTCAGAGGTGATGCTTTGGAGTAGTGGTTGGTCGTTGGGTGGCAGTTCTCCGATGGAGCAATGGTGTGTTTTGATTTGGGATGAGGTGAGGTGGTTCGTTGGCAGTTTCCGTTTTGGGTAGCGGCGTGGTCTTGGTTTTCCCTTGGTTGTTCTTTGTCTTCTTAATTTTTTGGGTGTAAACATATCTTGGTTTGTGTTGGGTGATTTCATTATGTACAAAATAGAAAAATACAAGTTTGTCCTCTGTCACGTAATGAAGGCATGCCACGTTACAGTTGTCAAAAGGACGTATTTTTTCTCCGGTTGTCAACCCAGTTTTTTCTCTTTTGGAAATGTTATTTTGACACCACAAGAACAGTTACTCCCATTTGATACTCCTAGTAACAATTGCTGCTAAAGTGGCAAAGGATACTTTGGTAAATATCATTTGAAGTTTGACAATTTGAGAAATTGCTATTTGGAAGGGTGACAATTTGAGATTGGATTTGAGAGAGTAGGAAGGAAATGACATAGGATTTAGGTGCAAGAAGGAAGAAAACCTCTCTGAAAACTTGGGACTTGATTGTGCAGACCGATAAATTGTTATCAGGTATGAGAGATAGAGCGAGGTGGAGAAACTTAGGATTTGGGTAGAAAGAACGGAACCGCACGATGAGCAACAGAGGAAGATGAGCAAGCCGTTAATGGAGAGGACAGGAGTAGAAGGAAGATGAAAGGAGAACTGTGAGAAGGCAGAGCAAAAATATGAAGTGTGGAAACTCACACTTCCACAATTTCTCTTCCTCCTTCTATCCAAACCTTAAGTTTCTCCATCCCATTTTCTCGTATACTCGATGATAGTTTATCGTTCTGCGCAATCAAGTTTCAAGTTCTCACTCTTTCATGGAGATGTTCTTCTTTCTTACACCTAAACCCTATGTCATTTCCTTCCCGCTCTCTCAAACCCAATTTCAAATTTCATCCAAATAGTAGTTTTCCAAATTTTTAAACTTTAGATAACATTTACCAAAGTATCCTTTACCAACAAGTACCTATTACTACACTACAAAGTGTTGAATAAGAGTAATTGTTTTTGGAATGTCAAAATAACATTTTTCTTTTAAGAATTATTGTTGTCACAGTATGTATGTGTTCAGTGTCTATGTTAGTCTTAGTGCTTCATAGCAAGCTAATAAAAATATAAACGCCCGTGGTATGTGATTCTTTCAATAACACTCATAAACCGATAAAGAGTGCTCCGTGATCCATATTTCTAGCATGGATTCACATAGCCCCTCTTATACTATTTGAAAAAATTCTTTACACAAAAATCCTAAAATACTGAAAAAACCTCAGGCTTTAAGTGCAATAAATTGGTTATGCCAAATCATTTAGGAAGGCATTAGTTGATCTAATGGATTTATAATGTGTATTCCAGTTACTCTAATAACATCTCAAATCTCTGCAACATGTCCAATAAGTTTTAGTCATATCTTAGAATCCATGACTCACACACAATAATGTTCTACAAAGCAACATAGTTGCTAAGATATGACCGAGACTCATATGCATAATGAGTCACTAAAAATATAGAAATACAGAAATTATACTGAAATGGCACGATTTTAGTGTATATTTTCTAAACTAAAATTGTACTGCACGATTTCGGTGTGTCAATACCCGATTTTGTTTGGATAAATATAATTAAAAAAATTAAAAAATATATCTATAATTAAAAAATAATAATCAAAATAAAAAAAATTGAAAATGAAATAATAAAATAAAAAAATATAGTTTAGGATTTTTCTAAAAAAAAAGAGGTTTAATTTATCTATTAAGTTTTACATAATATAAATAATAATAAATAATTACAAAAACGAAAAATAAAAAATATATATATAAAAAAGAATTTAAATAATAAGAATAAAAAATAAAGAAAAATTAAAAAAAAATAATAACAAGAGAATAAATCAATTTTTAAACCTATGAACTTCCTAACTTCCTGACAATAAATAATAAAAAAGTATAAAAAAAATAATAACAATAGAAAAAAAGAGTCGTTTTTCTTTCCACTCATCCACATTCACAAGACTAATAAGGACTCCTTTTTTATTGTTATTATTTTTAAAACAATTATTTTTCTATTATTATCTTTTTATATTTTTTATTGTTTATTGTCAGGAAGTGGGAAAGTTCAGAACAGATCAAAAATTGACTCATTCTTTTGTTATTATTTCTTTTTAATTTTTCTTTATTTCTTTGTTTTTTATTTTTTATTCTTATTGTTTAAAATTCTTTATATATATATATATATATATATATATATATATATATATTTATTTTGTTTTTTTTTTTTGTCACTTCATAACGTTTATTTTATATTTTTTTTTATAAAAAAGATATTTTATTTATTTATTAAATAAAAAAAAAAAAAAAATATATATATATATATATATATATATATATATATATATATAAAGAATTTTAAACAATAAGAATAAAAAATAAAAAACAAAGAAAT
>Ga0099825_1003802_pt1 | contig 20005 bp, 14 predicted proteins | sample SiratroredBW_FD_76838 | JGI IMG/M metagenome (GOLD analysis project Ga0099825, IMG submission 76838) | Root nodule microbial communities of legume samples collected from California, USA - Siratro red BW | ecosystem: Host-associated > Plants > Roots > Nodule | place: USA: California | collected... | reverse complement strand
TTTATATTAATTTATTTAACTTTTATATAAAAACAAATAAAATAATTTATTATATATAATTTTTTTAAAATATATATTAATAAATTAACTTATATATTATAAAATAAATATATATATATATATATATATATATATATATATATTCTTTTAAAATTTTAATAATTATTTTTTTAATTACATATTTTTTATTTTAACAAAAAAGTAGACATATGCGGAATGCCATTTGTTTTCACTAATTTTAATATCATTAAATATTTACATTACGTTTATGTTATAAATATTTGAATATTTTTCATGTATATTTAAAATACGTAATCTTTCGACATAATATATTAAACTGTAATATTTCAATAATAATAAAAATTAAAAATTACAATAACTAATAGAATAAATTATGAATATAAAAAAATAACTTCATTTTTTCATTTTTTTCTCAATCTAAATTATCTTATTTTTCATTCGTTTCTTTTTCTTTCTTTTCCCCTTTCCTCGTTCATTAACTCTCTCTACATTATAAAATCCATATAAGGCGTTCCTTTCTACTTTTTTTTCAATGACTCAGTAGAACTTTTACTTTTCTCTGTTCTCGAACTTAATCTTTCTGCACGTCCAACAGAATCCGGTTTGACGTCATGTCATGCGAGTCAATTTTAACTTTCAAAATAATGCAACAGGGCCACTTAGGGCAAAACGTAGCGATTCTCTTGTCCCTTTCTGGATTATTTTTGGACCAAATAACTTCAATTGGAGGATTACTATTTACCACTTAACAAAAATTTGAGATATAGCAGTTGCTTTTGTTGGGTGACACGTCCTATTAAGCATCACTTCAGCTTCAAGTGTAACTCTGAATATGTACCACTACTTGTTCAGAGAGATAATTAGATTAAAATAAATACAACAAAGTTTGTTACAAGTCATTGTTTTGACTTGAAGTGGGGTTGATCTTCTTAGATAAGATTTCTGAATTTAAGACTTGAGGGATAAAAAAAAATGTGATTGCAAGATAAAATTACTTAGCAAGTAGGGTTTTTTTTCTGACAGATGTTAGAAATCAATAAAATTAACAAATAATTCGAATCGATAACAGGGTTAAAAAAAATTATGGACCAAAAAGACTAAAGGGGCTTGCTACTTGAAGCAGTCAAACATGCATTTGAACACTAGGTGGATTTTCTTGCCATTCATTGAAAGTGTTTGTAGCCCATTTAACTTTCCTTTACCTTAAAAGAACGGAAAGCTTAGTGGGGGTTTCAGTACCAGGCCACTATCAATGAAGCATATTAATTTAAGTATCAGAACACACAAAGTGTTTGTAATATATATCCTCTCATGTGAAAAGTTGATCAAGTAATTCCAACCATGGGAGGTGTCTTCTACCATGAGGAGCCAGCCAACCATAACAAGAGATGCAAATTCCTTGCAGGAACTCTGAAAGAAGTGTTTTCCCACTGTCAAACTTTTAGCCGGAGGCTTTCAACTGCGAGCCTTGAGGAGGAGTGCCCCATCATTGATGATGTTGATGAGGTACATGAAGTGCCTTCATCAAACCCTTTTGAAAAGTTCTTCACTTTGAAAAGTTCTTGAGAGTTTAAAATATCAATTTTGAAGGGAAATTATTTGAATTAAAATTGATTTTAAAGTGACATGATTTATGTATTTCAAAAGCTAGTAATAAAATTCATCATGAAATTTTTTATCTGCTAAGTTGTTTCAGCTCAATCAATTCTAAACCCAGAATCAGTTCTTCTACCTGAAACCAAACATGTGAACATTTGTATAAGATCACGTTAGCTGATATTTCAACACGATTTTGGATCGTCTAAAATGAATCCAAACATGTTAATAAGGTGAATTCCATGTTGAACTATGAAGTAATGTTAGTTGTTCTCATTTTTCTATGGTGTACTGTTTTCTCAGATGGTTGTTTCGGTAGTTAGAAGCCGAGCTATGGAGAAACAAAAGATCAAGCAAAGCCCGTTGAGAGATGACTTTTCCTGGACATATTCTCCTGCAACAAGGGAACTGTATGTCACTATGGCCCCACAACCAAGGATGGTGATAGGTGATGGAGAACATGATGATAGAGAAGAGTTTTTCTCCGTTAAAAGTTGTCTGTCATGCTGTTCTTCGAGTGTTGTGAGTGACCAGGCATTTTTTTCTGTGAAGACCAACCTGTCTAGATGTTCAAGCTTGAGTGGGGTTGACATGTCAGAGCATTGGAGGCGTTCAATAATTCAAGAGTTTTGCCACTGCGAAGGATGGCCTTTTGGGTTGTGCCGTAAAGCTGTGTTACTTCCACCACTGCCTAAGTCACCGTCTGAGTCGTGGTTGTCACGCAAAATACAAAGAAGTGCCAAAGTTATCTGAATTTATTATAGTTGCTCTGTCTTTTCTATTCCAGTTATCTCTTGTGGACTTGTAAGAGAAGTCGGTTGAAGATTATGGAATAATGGATATATAGCTCAAGCCGACCAGAATTTGTTGTGAACTATTCGTTCATTCAATCAGATCAGTTTATTAAAAGAATATCATTCTGTACTTGGCTCAAACAAATGTAACTTCAATCTTTTTATCTGATGTAGACAAAACTTATTAATGTATTTACCACAGTCCCAGTTTATAGATGGTCTTCATATTGATGAGTAGGAGCAGTCCTTGGTGCTTATGGCGTCGTTCATCACATCTCATAACAAAGGGCATCAATTTCTAACTGTCGTTATAAAAGTAGCATCCGTATTCAATCTATTTATTTGACAAGGACACAAGAAACAGGGAGATCGAAAACCATTCACACCCTCCTTTTACTTGGCCTGGCCATGGACGTGTTTCCTTCTTGTCGAATACAAAGGTCAGCGCATTCTTTAATGAATATGCATTTCATTAAACTACCATAGCTGCTTCCACGTATGTTTTTTTGTTACGAGAAGCAAAATTTTGTGAGTTTCAATAAATTTTAATCGATAGTAAAAATATGATGAAAAGGTGTTGCTAGCTATTCTTGTTCTGTTCCGAATGTTCTTGAAGACTAGATGCATATACAAATGAGTAGCTCGATATAATTAATTAACTTCTTGACTTGTCATTTACTTGTTAACTTGAGGAAAATGACATTCAAAATGAAAGAAAACGCTGTTTAAGGATAATCCCAGTTAACAAAGTTAAGCGTTCTTATTTCTATGCCATCAAACGCTTGACAACAAAAAGGTCAGGAGAAAACCAATCGAAGGGTAACAAACAATTACATGCTCTGTTTCTTGAATATTTCTTCTAAGCTCTCTGCTCAACATATGAACCCGCAAGTCCAGAAGTTCCAAGAACAGTAACCTGGAATAGAAACCTCAGATTAGACAACGGAATGGGAATTGGTCTGCAATTTTGAATGTAGCAATGCTATTTGCCATGAAAGTAATTGACCAAAGATTACGGCGAATACTGAAACTACTAACCAATCATGGTGGGAAAGAGAGAGGGAAAAAAGAAGAAGCAAAGTTTAACAAAAAAAAGAAAACGTAATTGACAGATCACAGCAAATTTTTTCTAACATTTTTTCTTCTTTTTTAGTTATTTTCTGAAGGCATATCCATGCTACTTACATTTTTCTTACTAATAACTATATAGGATAAACTACCAACTAAAAAAATGCAAGGAAGAATGTAAGAAAGCACATGCAAAAAGTTAAAATGACATTCCAGCAAACAAGACACGATAACATTTGACAACACATTTTCAAAGATCTAAATAGTTAAACCATGTTGGAACTTGCAAGTGCACACAAAAATTGGAAATCATAGTTGTTGATGATATCAGCCGTGATAGTTTTGGGGATCCTCGCCATAAACTTCCAATGGTATTAGCATCTTCAAATGGCAGTGCCATGGTGTTGGTCACAGGGAATGATAGCTTTTGGGTATGGCTAACCTCATATTCCTCATTCAATGATGGGATTATGCATAGGTCATGTGAGAAAAAAAAGAGAGAAGCAGTACATATGCCATTGGCAACCATACACAAACTACTATATAAATAGGGAATAAGGAGTGAAAATGTTAGATGATACCTTTCCCCATTCAGCACCAAGGCCACTGCATCTCATCTTTAAGTGAATCATGCTTGCGCCCAACTCTACCTCCACCTTCTTCCGCAGATAACTCTCGTCGGGTCCAAAGGAATTCAAATAGGTAGAGTAACGATCAAAAATGAGTCTAAGAGCATTTTTTATATGATCAGGCAATGGCTTTACGTCCTACAAAACGAAATCCAATCATCAGCAGCCTAATGCGATGGGTAAATTTGAATAGAATGCAATAGTGCAACTTTACTTAAACGAAAAATACCTCGCCACTCACTCCAATGCTGTCATCAATTTCCAGTTTCAAGCTGACTAGAATCCCACTAAACTCCTCAACAGCTTCAGCTGCCCGGAACACATTCTCCACAACCTCCTTGCCAGCCTTGTCATCAGTGTTTTTAGACAACACATTCTTAGCGTCATGAACAACAGAATCCGGAAGGTCACTCCAACTTACAGCCAACAAATCCTTGAAAACATTGTAAAGTGCAGGGTCTTTAATATTGGGCATGTGAGTCACATCTTCGCTAAAGAATCGCATGCTCCCTAAACCCATCGAGAAAGGAGACCTGCATTCTGTTCATGTTTTTCCGAGCAAAACCAATTCAGCATACAACAGCCATCCTCAAGCACAACACTCTAGCTCAATCAACCACCAAAGATTCTATTTCGATAAATTTCTCAACAAACACTTACAGAAGAATAAAATAAGAAGACAAAACGCACTAAACTTCTCTCATTAGTTAAAACTAATTTATGCACAACCTAATTTATAGACACATTCCGATTCAGCTTCTCTAGAGTTGATTTTAAGTTACGCAAAACCAATTTTAACTCACAAGAGAAACATAGCTAGTTCATTTTATCTTCTTATTTTCTTTTCCAGCATGTTTTAATCGAGAAGTTCACCAAACAAAGCCAAAGTCTGAAAAAAACCTCAAAGCACGTCGAGAGCGAACCAGATACAACATTTTTTTTTTCTTTAACGATCTATATAACCAATTTCATCATGAAAGAGAACGGTGCCACTAACAACACGAAAATCACTGTCAATGTTTTAACCAGAACGGAACTATGTACTATAACAACGGATTGATTCAATAGTTGAGTTAGTTACGAATCGAAGTATCAAAAATAACGGAGACAGATTATTCCAGTCACAACAAACGGAAGACGAACAGTATTACACTAGCTTATTGTCCGTACAAGCGTCATATCCGAGCACATCGAAATTGAATCAGATTAATTCAATTCAAAAAAATTGGATCCAAATGTGCGGGAAAAAGTGCGAACGACGTCGGATTAACAATAAAAGCGAGGCGGAAGGAAAACCTAACAGAATAGAAAAGAGGAAAAGGAAGGAGAGAGAAGGTACCTGAGGAAGAGGGAGAAGGAAAGGGATTGGGAGAAGAAGAGAGAAGAGAGGTTGAACGAAGGATTTGATTGGTGGAAGAAAAAGCGTGGTAAGATCTGAAACTCAGTGATCGGAACACTGATCTGAGTCGCATCATTTTCTCCATCGTCCGTTCGTTATTTCTTTCTTCAGTTCACAGTTCAAAGCCTGCAATAGGGAAAACTCAGAAGACGCACGCGACCTACCAACACTAACACGACAAAACTTCTGCACCTATTTTTCCTTTTCGCCCCTCTATTTTTCGGTAGTGGAAAACTATTTATATTATCGATTAATTTTAGATATGTAAGATTATTACATGTTAGTATAATTTAGAAATAAAAATATGTTTGTATGGAAAATCCTTCACAATGTAGTATAAACCTGCAATTTTAAATAGTGAATTTTGACTATATTAAAAGTTACTACCATATATATATAATGTAAATTTATTACTACCAAATAACTTACTAAGTGTTTTAATTATGATGAATTTAGATGACGGAGTCTTGTAAATAAAAAAAATAGTATATTCAAAAATTTAAATGCACACGTAAATTTGAATATAATTTATTCTATATTTAAAGGGAAATTAAGAAAATTTCAACATTATAACACTTAGTTAAAAAACAAGTTATTACTACCTGTCACCCTCTATTAATATATTGAGAAATTATATTTGAACAACATTTCTTTAAATGAACAAACATTTATTATTTCTTTTATATCTCTCAATTGTATAAGGTGGTTATAAAATATTAAGACCTTGTTCACCTTCACACCAATTATAGGTTTAATTTTAAAAAACGATTAAAGAACCTCAAACATTTTTCAAATGAAAATAAAAAACTTTGAATCAATAATTTTTTTTAAAAGAAAAATTGGTTTCAGTTTTTAGCAATGCTATACTACAAGTTCTTTAAATTTTCAAAGCATATAATGTAAGATGTATGTAGACAAAAGTTGTACGAGACACATGGGTATGACAAAAATATCAAGAATGATACATCTTGTTTAATTACTATAATTAATTTAATTTATTAATTTTCAAGTTCTACAAAAAAGAATGTACTATACAATGCAACATGTTGAAATCTACAAAATCTACACCACCATTTATGAAACTTTATTATAAATAAACTCTTTTGAATAAAGATTTCAACATATCATAACATTTTAAGTTTAGGAATTAAAATTATACTATTTGGCCATCAAAGTTTAGGCCGACAAGTCCCCAAACAGTTTAGGCCGACAAGTCCCCAAACAGTTTAGGCCGACAAGTCCTCAAAGAGTGTGGCCGACAAGTGCCCAAACCAACATGACCGTCAAAGAATGAGGCCAACAACACTACACGTTAAGCTTCTTGTACTTCAACAACTACTCAAGCTTGGGGGCTTGTGTACTATATGGCCATCAAAGTTTAGGCCATATACTATATGGCCATTAAAGTTTAGGCCGACAAGTCCCCAGACAGTTTAGGCCAACAAGTCCCCAAAGAGCTCAGGCCGACAACACTGCTTATGAAGCTCTTCGTACTTTAACAACTACTCAAGCTTGGGAGGATTGTGTATCGTATGACTAGTGACAAGTATGGCCGACAAGTAACCGAGCTGATGAGTTACCAAGCTGATGAGTAACCAGGCAGACAAGTGCCTAGGCCTACAAGAGTGGCCGACAAGTGCCAGGTCGATGAGTAACCAGGCTGACAAGTGCCTAGGCCTACAAGAGTGGCCGACAAGTGCCAGGTCGACAAGTAACCGGGCTGATGAGTAACCAGGCCGACAAGTGTTTAGGCCTACAAGAGTGGCCGACAAGTGCCAGGCCGACAAGTAACCAGGTTGATGAGTAACCAGGCCGACAAGTGTCTAGGCCTACAAGAGTGGCCGACAAGTGTCAGGCCGACAAGTAACCAAGCTGACAAGTACCCAGTACGATAGGTGCCAAGCCAATACCAACGAACCAACATCTTCATTTCCTTTGTATTGGGAACAGACACCTTACATCTGCCTGCCTTCCTTGTGTAAGAGACTCCACATCTTCCCTCTGAAGCATGGGGTAAAAGAACAATCATACCTTGTGCAGAAGAGACTACACGTCTTCCCTCTGACATTGTGCAGAACAGCAACCTCATGCAAGGGAGACTGCACGTCTTCCCTCTGACACAGTGCAGAGCAGTCATTATATCTCTGAAGGCCAAGAGGCTATACGTCTTCCTCATAATGCCATGCATAACAGTATAAATAGAAAAATAGTGAGTATAGCTAAAGGACTTTTGGAAAAATCTACCCCCACTCACACTATGTACTTCTAATAATTAAGAACACCAGTGAGAGAGTAGAGTACTTCCGACCAAAATCTTCCTTTTACCCCGACGATCTGAGAATAGTGATTCACAGAGAGATCAGAATAGTTGACACCTTGAAGTCTTAGTTCTCAACCTCAAGGCTCCGTAAGAACTTTTATTGTTCTTGGTCCTCAGGCTGTGTAGGAACAAAAATATACTAAAGCAAAATTATTAAAAGATTGGGATTTACTAATTGAATCAAAGTAAAGTTACTAAATCTTCTGTAATATTTGCTTATTTTGACTCAATTTCTAGTTCGATATCAATCATATTTATTCAAATGTTCAACTTCTTCACTGTTCAATGACGAAGAAGATAAAAACTAAAAATTATTAATTTCAATAAATGAAATTATGATACTGTAATCTGAACTTAAAGGTCGGTTCATATCTGATAAAACATGTGGTGAAAGGGGTCATAGTAAAATAAATCAAGTTTTAGAGAGATTTATGATTCCAATATTAGGTAAGGACAAGTTGTTTTTCAGTAAGATGAATTTGTTGGTCATTAATCATCTTTTAAATAATAGATATGCTGGTAATAAGATATCAACTTTAGCAGACCCAATAAGATTAGTAAAAAAAATGATTTTGTTATTGAAATTTTGAGAAGTCAAGATACAACTGAATCATTGAAATCTAAAACTCATTTTTTCGCTATGCCTCTTAAGAATCGATTCTTCAGTACTTAAATATATCTAACAAATGCTAAGAAAGGAAAATATGTATAAATATAACATATTCCAAGTTGAAAAATACACTTAACATAACTAGCTTAAAGTCACTTTACTTTAAACAAAAAATTTGACATCCACCCTAAAATGGTAAACTTTTTTCTACCTCAATAAAACATAATAATACAAAATCGTGAAAACAAATCATTTAGCCCAAAGAAGATGGCCACAGAAAATTCTTGATACCATGGAAGAATTATCACACGACCTCTCAATTGACAACCAAAGAAACATCACTCGAGCTCGTCCATGGACAAGGTACAATGATACCAATATTTTAATTTATGAGCCTTCTCTTGTTTTCAAACTTAAATTTCTATTTTAATTTCTTAGAAAATGCAAAATAAATAGCATTTTTGGTAAGTGTACAATCATCGAAAGATAACTTATTTAAAACTTAAAATGAATTACAAAACTAATTTCACTTGGTAAGGATGATTGGAAATATGTTAAAATCATGAGCAAAGGAAACACTAATTATAAGCCGAATGCAAATAAAATTATAAAGTGTAATAATTACATAAAGAGCAGAAAAGTAAAATTATCATCAAATATTCAAAAATTCATACAAATAAACTAAATAAAACTTAGAAAAAACATAACTAATCCGATCTTCCATGATGTTGGTCGTTTACACCATCTTGCAAGGATCGACAATCAGGTGCAAAGCCTGAACTTGGTCGATAGCAATATTGAACCATATTTGAGGCACCTTATAGTAAAGTAAATCAAATATTACATAAATCTAAAGTTCGAGTACCAGGTAACAGCATATTGTCCTTTAAACGAGTTTGTTGGTCATAAGTTATTTTTCAAACGACAAGTATATCGATCATAAGGTATCATCCTTGACATGTTTAGCAAAAGTAGCGAGAATAACAATTTTGTTATCAAAATTTTGAAACGTCAAGAAGGAACTAAACTCTTAAATTTTGAAACTTGTTTTTTTAGTATTTCACACTCTCTTATCTTTCAAATCAGTTTTATGATATTTAAATTTATCTAAATAATATTAAAAAAGGAAAAATCTATAAATATGACAAATTTTCAAATTAAAAAACTTTCAAATAAATTTTCTGATCTTTAAATTTATGTAACCAATATTAAGAAAGAAAAATTCTATAAATATGATATATCCCAAGTAAAAAAGACATTGAAATCACTTTAATTTGAACCAGAACAATGATGAGTAATTAAATTAAAAAACTATTCCAAAATATTATTTAAGTTTTAATATGAGTAAAAATATTATACTTAGAGATTTGTATACGAAGAACATAATGAATGGTGGTGATGAGAAATTTGCATGATGAAAGCTTATCCTAATGGTGCACGAAGTAGCCACAGAACATAAGTAGAGGATGATAGTTCTCCATGTAGTTATGTATCTCCATTTGTTTCTCTCTCCCTCTTACTCAATCAGTCACTCCCATGGACAACAATACGAACACACCGACCACCACCACGGAGGCAGAAGTAGCACACGATTTCCCCGGTCTCATCCGCGTCTTCACTGACGGTCGTATCCAACGTTTCAAAGGAACCGACGTCGTTCCACCCTCCACCCCCACCACTCACCCCGTTTCCTCCAAAGACATCACTCTCCACCCTCATTCCACTCTCTCCGCTCGCCTCTTCCTCCCCCCACCTCCCTCCACCACCACCACCAACCACCGCCGTAACCTCCCTCTTCTCGTCTACTTCCACGGCGGTGGCTTCTGCACCTCCTCCCCCTTCACGTCAACCTACCACCACTACATCGCCGCTCTCGCCACCGAAGCCAAGGTCGTCGCCGTCTCCGTCGAGTACAGGCTGGCCCCGGAGCACCCTATTCCGGCAGCGTACGAGGATTCATGGGCTGCACTGCAATGGGTCGCGTCACACCGCAGTAACAGTGGACCAGAGCCTTGGTTGAATGAAAATGTAGACTTCGGAAGAGTGTTCTTGGCTGGGGACAGTGCCGGTGCCAACATAGTGCATAATTTAACTATGCTACTAGGGGACCCGGATTGGGACATTGGCATGGACATCCTAGGAGTTTGTCTTGTCCACCCCTATTTTTGGGGTTCGGTTCCTGTCGGATCCGAGACCATGGATTTGGATAAGAAGGCTGTGGTGGACCGGCTGTGGCCCTTTGTGTGTCCGGAGTCGCCGGACAATGATGACCCACGGGTTAACCCGGTGGCGGAGGGAGCACCGAACTTGGCGTGGCTAGGGTGCAGGAGGGTGCTGGTGTGTGTGGCGGAGAAGGATGTGCTGAGGGAGAGAGGGTGGATTTACTACAATGCTTTAAGTAGGAGTGGGTGGATGGGGGTGGTGGAAATTGAGGAGACTCATGGTGAGGGTCATGTCTTTCATCTTCATGACTTGGCAAGTGACAGGGCTCAGGATTTTATCAAAACCTTGGCTTTTTTCTTCAACAGAGATCAGCCTCCTTCGATTTAACGCAAAGCTTGTGTTGTTCAATCGTGTTTTGTGTTTTGGAATTCTGTTTAACTTTCATACCAAGTAATTAGTTTTGTTCATAGAGTATAAAGATTCAAGACTTTCAAATGTCTGAAAATGTCTCTACAAAACCACTCAAGAACAAGTTGTGCGAAACTGAAAATTAGTAGAGACTATTTTCGGAGTTAAGATGGATTAGTAGTAGACTATTTATAAATTTCAAAGACCGATCTAACTACTACTAATTCAAGAAATATATTAGCCACTCAAGATAGTAAATTGTACTAAAGTTCACATGCAGTTTTAATGGATCCGTGTTTCCAGTTACAACTGAATCAACAAGTTTATGTAGAAAATCCTACTGAAGCCAAATAATGAATAAATAAAACTTTAGCGCACGATCAAGAAGACCTCCATTACATTTAGAGAGATTAAAATATGATTCTCATCCTCTAACATGTAACTTTGCTCCTGCATTTTAAAGAACACACAAAATACAAATACCTGTGATAAAACAATTTCTGTTCACAAACATGTCGAGTATTAATGAAATGTTGGTGTAAAGAGGAATACATTGGACAATACTAAATCTAGAAAACAACTGTGTCGAGCATCATTCCCAAAGTCTGAACAATGTTTGATGACATCAAATTGGAAACGTGCTCTTCGAGATGCTTCTTAGCATCTTGCCTTCCAACATTTGCAATTGCGAGTTTTTCTGGTGGCAGCTCATCTTCTTCCTGCACTGCCTTGTTGTACTTGGATGCTAAATTTAGCATCTCCTGCATCACCAGAAATAAAAATATTATCCCCTGCCATTCAGCTTAGTTTTAAAAAAAATGGTTGCTAGTTTTCCCAACAACTTATCCCTTTGTACTATTATTAACAAAATATTATGAAAGCTCTGAAGGCACCCTAATGGTCAGTCATTGCCTCCATCACAGAGAGGTTCTAAACTCAAACTCAATCCCTTTTGCCACTAAGGGATACCAAAAATTCACATTGATCGACACTGTCTATTTGAGATCTAATATCGTCTCTTGGTCATGCAGGACATAACCCTTGGTGATATTCCAGGCTCTATCAAGGTAGAATACCATACCGTTGCTTCAACCACAAATGAATTACCTTTTAGCACCATCAACTTCTTCGCAAACTTGAGCTCTTTTCTTTCACAACTACTATTTTCTAGAACAGCCTTGGCACAATATATATGCATGTGCTAATTCCCTCTTTTCACTACAGGAAGAAACATCTGGTCATTGTTTAACAATTTGTTTAAGTTCTAGTTGCTAACACTATTTACAAGCTTTTCGTGCTCCATCTTTGTACATCAATTTTCTCACTTGCTCACCAAACTTTATCAAGACCGTGTCATTTATTTCTCATTATTCATTTCCAAGATTGATGCCAGATAATGTTGGAGCAATGTAGTGCATCCAAATTGTTGTCCTTACCATTCGTATAGGGTAGATTAAAGTCCGTGAGCTAATTTGTATTCTTATGTTTCTATAACTATCATGCACGTTATACTACAATAATCAGTTAAAACCATTTTATATGAAATCTCTTTGGGAGTGGGAGGGGAGAAGTTGAGAAAGGAATCGAAAGAATCAAGAAATTAATCAATCAGTATAGTAAGTTTCTGAAATTTACTAAACCATGTCAGCAGAATCTCCAATTCAGAACCATATAAATCATTCATGTTGTGCGTAAAGTCAGGAAAGTGAGTGGTAATATTTAAACACTATTTTGTCTTGTATTATTTGTGCAAGTCTCATGTATGCAATAAATCCAACAAAGAAAAAGTTTGAAAAAATTAAGTTGAACTGGGGAGAAGAAAACAGAAATTAAAAGTTTATATTTCACAATGAAAACTCTTAGCTGACCTGGACAGTCTGTTCATTAGTTTTAGAATGTGAATCAAAGCGCCTCAGTGTCAAACCATCAGTCCACTTCTTTTTGTGAAGGTTAAGCAACATCTTCTCTTCAAGTTCATTCTTTCTGTAATTAATTGCTATGGAATAATAATGTCTGTTCAAGCCATGGATCAGAGCCTAAAAAGGAGATTGCAAAGACATCAGTAACAACAAAAGGCAAAAACAGAGCAGCATCTATACTTTTAGAATGAAATAAAGGAACACTCACTTGGATGGATGGCTTGTTTAGATGGCCCAGATTGGAAGTTGTCTGTCGTGGTTCCTGACCCAGCATCATAGTCTGTGGATTAATCAGCCGGAAAGCATCAATTACCACTTTACCTTTAACACTCTGAATGGGATCCACCACCACAGCTACTGCACGTTGATTTAAAGCCTCAAAACTCTGCATTAGAAAGTATATATATATATATTACATATAACTATCTATAACCAAAATCCCTAATGGAATAAGGGCTTATAACGGCTCACTTAACTAAATTCCATGTCTAACCTTTTTAAATCCACATTAAGTTTTAACCATTAATTTTGAAATACATATCACAATTTATTCTACTAACTTTTCGTAAGTCTGTTCTAGCTACTTAAATTGCAAGAATGAAAAAACTAAACATTCTTCTATTGATATTCAAGTACAGTAAAGTTTTATGACTCGAGCATTATTCGTTCTCGAGTTTCCATCCCTCACAACTAGAATCAGTTCCAATCTATGGGATGCAATGAGACAGACATACAATCCTACACCAAGCAATCCATCCCTCTTGCCTTTTGCACTTCCCTAGCATCTACTTAATAAAAATGAGTTTTAATCAATTAATGGTTCTTTCGTTTGAAATTATGAACAGCCAAATCACAGATATAACTTGTCCATACTTCCATATTATCAATAACAAAAGGTAATTTTCTATCTTCACTTTTACATCATAAGTTCCACAGAAATAATTTTTTAATTTGCATGTTTGATGCACTAATATATAAAAAATTAGTCATCATAAGTTCCAAAGAAATTAGGTTTTAATTTGAATGTTTGATACATAGATATATAAAAAATGAGGTTATAAGTTATATTATAACATAACCGTAAACAATTAAAATAAAATCTAACAAATTGCTTACATAACCATACTGCAGACTCTCTTCTCTTTTGTATCCCTCTTTCTCTCTCACACTATCCATCTATAGTACTTTTCAAGAGATGTAACCAAGGTTTTAAAAATGGTTTACCACCGCTATTTTGGAGTCTCAGCGACCATAACCCAACCACCACAATTGCGGCCACATTGGCCACGTGTGTTCACAACTAATGCACTATCAGAATCACAACGAAACCGAGACTGACATCATAATTTAAAACCCTGGATGTATCACAATTAGCATGTGCCTCATTTTTTTGGTCAAGACAACAGCAAAACAAATGTTATATGGACCACACAGCGTCAGTCAGCACAATTAAAGATTTTTCATTTCAGAAAAGAAGGCAAATGTCATACACATCTATAAATTGCTCACTCAGTTTCAAATTCAATTTTCAAACACAAACAATGCACAATATCACAAGCACATGACAGCATAACGAACTAAAGATCAAAGAAGCAGCAAAAAACCTGTTGGGTATTAATATCCACTCCAGAAAGCCAACACCCAAATCCCGGATGCGAGTGATACCACCCCACAACCATCTCCGGCCTGCAACAACAAACCGACATCGTTTCAACTATCCACATATGTAACAAAAACCCTCTTTCACAGAAAGAAAGAAACTTTAAACGAACCCAGAAAGTACCTTCCAGTCTGCTTCAACATATCAAGCATATTAGTCTGAAAAACATGGTCAACGGCTTCAACGCTAACACCGGTCCCACTCTGAGGCATCGCAAACACATCCACAACGCGCACGGTGTACTCATCCACGAACTCCCCCAACATCAGACCCATCACTTCCATGGGTACCCCAGCTCTTCCTGCACACAAATTAGGGTTTTTGAAACATTTGGGCTAACAAAACAAGAAAAATTGAAGGGATCGAGAAAGAAGAAAAATGTACCGTGTTTGAGCATTTTGAGAAGGGCGAGAGAGGAGATGTAAACCTGCTCGGAGGAATCGAGGGTGGGGGAATCTGGTGGGGGGTGCCCTAGGGCTCCGCCTGCACCCGCAAACATCCTCTGAAGCCTCTCCATCCCTGACATGACGATGACGGTGACGGAAGGGACAAGGAACCTGAAATCTTAATTTTCTTTTGCTTCACGAAAAGAAACCTCTCTTGGAGAAAGGGAAATTATGCTGTTATATTACTGTTAATGGTTCCGCAGTGAAGACGGTGATGATGGTTAAATACGTCGCAGGGGTGACGTTTCGATCAAGAAACTACGAAAAAAAAGTCTGGTAATGTAATTCGGGCCTGCGTGCAAAAACGGCCCATTTATACATTTTATTAGTACTGGAATGTTGGCAATTTCCTTTTTCACTCTATAATTTCTTCCTATCTCAGATATTTATTCCAAATTACTTATTTTGTCCCTTGGGATTTGTACGTATACGAAAGCTCCATTTTTTGTTTCTCGACTAATTTTGCTGCTACTCTTTAATCTTAAGTTTTCACTGAAGAATTAGTTAAAGTTTAAAAACTTAAGGTGGGTAACTCATTTATTACTAATAACGTTAATTACATAATAATGCAATTTCTTTTGACATCTTGTATCAATTTCTCCTGACATATTACTAATTCTTTTGGAGTAGATCTACTTATTGTTAATAGATCGATAAGAGTATTATTTTGATAGATAATTCTTCTATATAATTCATTAATATCCAAGCTCATTAATTTCCCTCCATCTATTTGAATAATCAGTCTCAATTAGAGAGAAAAAACTGGTAAAAGACATAAAACCATCTATTCTGATTCTATATTTGTTCGAATAAAATGCTTGACTAATTCTATAAGTCCAACCAAAAAATTCTTTCTTCTTCGAACTTTTGGATCTTTCCATTCGTTTTCATTGTTCGAAGATATCTTTTTTCCTAATTCTTTCCATTCTATCAACGAATAATCTATAATAATTCTCAAATCCAGATCGGCTAACAAAATAAATAATATTTATTAGAGTCACTAAGAATATCTTATTCTTATCTGCGGAAATTTTGACTAAGTCTCGTAACTTCATCAACTACACATATTTTTATTTGTATCGTAGGAAGTGTTAAAACTATCTTTTTATCAAAAAGAGAAAAAGAAAAACAGTTAAACCTTGGGTATAGAGGAATGAAAATATATGTTTTGTAAGATTTGAGAGTGTAATTTTCTCATTTTGGTTCTTTTGAAAACTCTTTTCAAATGAACTTATTATATATGTCTCTTCTTAATTAACATTGACAAGTTTATTTCTCCATCTCTAATTTTATTTTAATTTATTTTCTTATACTTAACCTTGGTCGAAGCCTTCATCAATTAAAAAGTTGAAGCTGATAAATCCTCATTCTTTCTCTCATCCGCAAGGTATGATAATTAAAATTATGTTTATTTAATTATAGTATATATTAATGTTGATAATAATATTCTTATAACATTGATTTAAGGTAATGAAGATTTATTGATTACACTGGATTAGTCAACAACTTATTGGATGGAGTTATATCTCAAATCTAAGAATGTATACATCAAATTTGATCTAAACCTACTTTACATATATATAAGAAATCATTTTTCCACCTATCTAAAATACTTTATATTAAGAAATGATCATTCTCTAAATTGATCCTGGTTTCTTCAACAGATTTTCACCAATTTGGCTAAACTTCTTCAGGTTCTCCTTAGTAGCAATGTCAACTGAAGAATCAGTTCCAGTCAACGTGATATCCTGCAATGTTGTTGAGAAAGTTATAATTTGATTATATAGTGTTTGAGTTATGCATGCATGGAGAGAGAATTGCATATAGGTTTAGGATTAGTACCTGAATTCGAAGATAATTATCTTCTGATTGAAGAGCTTGAGTGACAGCAGATAAATGGAAATTAACCAAGTATGTACTGGATTGAGTCCTGCAATTTCAGCATTGAATTTTTCCTCATGTTTAGCTGTCCCAGTTCCTATTGAAATTATTAGTAACCGACTATATTCCAGAGGCTTCATGGGAAAGAAATCAGAATTTTGCTGAATGATTTGCTTTGTCACTTCATTCACGGCAAATAAGGTCTGTATCATAAAATTTCCAAAACAAACACAAGTTAGTCATAGTTTTATTGTTAATTAGTTAAATAAAAGTTGAAACAAGAATTAATGAGTTTATGCATACGTATGCATACGGGGTTATTTTATCCATTTATCTGCTGTCACTCAAGCTATTCAATCAGAAGATAATTACCTTTGAATTCAGGTACTAACCTAAATCTATATGCAACTCTCTCTCCATGCATAAGTCAAATACTATATAATTAGATTATAACTTTCTCAACAACATTAGGATGACATATTTTGTATTCTGCAAAATATAATTTGCAAAACAAAACTGATCTTAGTTTTGGAAAGACAGGTTTTAAGGCTTAATGAGATGGCTTTCACCAAATATTTAAATTAATGTTAATGTTTTCATGAAATTAAATTAATGTTAATATAATAAAAAAATTATAATTTGTAAACCTTTATTCGTTAAAACTTATAACTTATAAGTGCAAAGGGAAAGAATTTGAAATTTAGAACAATGAAGCTCAACCCATTCTTTTAAAGACAAATATTAGATTCTGAAAGTAAAAAACATAACCTTCATTATATATATGTATGCAAAATACACACATGTAAGGGACATATTGAGAGTGTGAACTGCAAAAGGTATTTCTGCATGCATTTAGGTGATTTGGTGTAAAGGTAAGAGTTTTATTTTTTCTCATGCATTTGTCCCAGCAAATAAGGTGAGAGTTCCATTTCTGATAATGCGTTTGCCACTCGAAATAAGTTTTCATTAGAACGTATGGAAGAATGGTGAATTCTTTAGAACAAATGCGTATGGAAAAGGATACAGGAACAAATTAGAAAAAAACATACTAAATATTAAGCATGCTCCATGGCTATTAGAAATGTTTATTTGAAGCTGAAAATTTGAAGGTCAATGATGGGAGGGGTAAAAATAAAATTGATCAGAATAAATGCAGCGAAAATGGCCAACCTATTATGACAGTTCTGCATTCTGCTGTTACCCAAGGTGAATCCTGCAAAACAATTTAACTTCATCCCTAAATGAAAAATAAAAAATAATTAAATTAAAAAAAATCAAAAAAAGAAAACTTGAATATAAAATCTTATAATCATGTTTACTGTTTTATCTGTTATTGTTTATTAAATTACTATATAGGACTCTAAACTATTCTTTTAATTGGTCCTTTGATCATGTGAATTTTTTTAAATTAACTCTAGGTTTATTAACACTTCAATTTCCTTATGGTTTCAAGCCATCATAAACTAAACCTGGAGACCAAATTTTTCACTTGAGTGGGCCCAAAGAAAAAAAAAAACAAAGTGTATAGGGATCCTTTTGAAAATTAATAACTCGGGTCTACTTAGTAATTTAACCTTTTTTCTTCTTATAAAATAATATTTGTCTATTTTCTTTTAGGAAACAGTAACTATGAAAATAAACCATAAATTCAAGTTCAATAGATTTTGACATAAAGGTCTGTCTGAAAAGATAAATCAAAATCATAACTGGATACTGTTTAATTTGTTAGATTTTTCAGTCAACATTCAAACAGTCTAGCGGAGAGAATTAATATATTAGCACGGTTACAAGTCGTATATGTATCTATAAAAAATAATAAGAATGTTTTTCCAACATCATGATACAGAAGAGTGTAAGCTGCAAGAAGGAAGATACATATTTAGATTCAAACCTGCAAAAGCCTAATAAGAGTGCACTAATAACATTACCAAGTGCTAGAAGGCCTTTGTTAATGTGAACTCCTGTTTGAAAGAAAGATATTATTAGAGAATTTAAAATGATCAGAAGCAAGTTTAGAAGATACTAGTGAAAATGTCACTGCCTAACCTTCCATACAATCAGACTCTGTTCTTTTAGCTCGTTCTGATCCATAGGTGGTTGTGTTTTTGTCTAGTGTTGATTTTTGCAGGTGAGTGAAAACAGAAGATTTAGGAATATCTAGAGCATGGCAAATGCTATTATGATACATGAAGGCATAATTAAAGATGTAGCATAGTTAACAATTTTGCTTTACGAATTTGGTGTGTGTAGGGTTTGATAGTTATTCGTGTTTTATTAGCGGAATCATTCTTGGAGATGGTCAATGATTTTCACTTTAGTTTAAGTGTTTATATTGTTTTGTATATAAGGGTTGGAGTACCTCTTAAGTGCTCCCATTAATATCATTTTTTGCTGTTCAAAAAAAAAAAAGTGCAACTTGGCATAAAGATATTCTTCATTCATTATAGGTTTTTTTTCCATTTTGGTGTATTTTTCAATTTTAATTCTAAAAATAGGTAGAAAAAATTTATGTATTAAAATGGATAAATTCTATCAGTTAGATAGACATAATTTCAAACTAGTCAAATAAAAGTGACATGCTGACGATTTCAATTAATGACATTAATTAAAATTGTTTCTCTCCCTTCAATCATTTTTTTAATTATTTGATACTATAATCCTTAAGTTTAACAATTAAAAAAATACATAATAATAATAATTATAGGATAATAATTAACAAAATTATAACATCAATATTAAGAGATACAAATTTATTTTAAATTAAAATAAAATAGAATAATGATAATAATAATAATAATAATAATAAGAATAATTTTAATTAAATTCATATGAATTTAATTTAAATAATAATAATAAGAATAATTTCATACAAATTTAATTTAAAAAATAATAATAATTATTTTGAATTCACTTATTATTAATTATTATCATTATGTTATTTTATTTTAATTTAATAATAATTATTATTATTATTATTAAATTCATATGAATTATTCTTATTATTATTATCATTATGTTATTTTGTTTTAATTTAAAATAAATTTGTATGTCTTAATTTTTTTATTACAATTTTGTTAATTATTATTATTAA
>Ga0099825_1003801_pt1 | contig 20009 bp, 4 predicted proteins | sample SiratroredBW_FD_76838 | JGI IMG/M metagenome (GOLD analysis project Ga0099825, IMG submission 76838) | Root nodule microbial communities of legume samples collected from California, USA - Siratro red BW | ecosystem: Host-associated > Plants > Roots > Nodule | place: USA: California | collected... | reverse complement strand
TTTGTTGTGATTTGCTGGTTCCTTTTTTTCTTTTTTTTTTTTTCCTTCTTGGTATTCATCATTGCTCTTTCTGTTTTTTTTTTTTTTCTTTCTGGGTATTCATCATTGTTCATTTTTTGTCTGTCTTGTCTCTTTTCAATTATGTCATCTATGACAGTTTATAAAAAAAAAATTGTTTTTTGGAGTAAAAGTATTTTCAATTATGTTCATTATTAATTTAGTCCTTTATGGAGTTCAAAATTCCAGTTTCAAGGATATTTGATGTGGTCATGGTCTGTGATTTCTGAAAATAGTAGTTCATTTGGTTGTTGCAGTTGTCCTTGCTACCGATTTGGGAAGAACATGAAGAGAGCTGGTTTTGGTTCTTCCTACATTCAGGTACGCCAGCGAACAAACCTAACGTTGATCGGAAAGTTAATCAGCTTTTGTGTTGGTAAAGACGATGAGAGCGTTGCTAAGAAATTTCTAAAATGATTGTGTTTAGAATTGACAGTTTTTTAGTACAATATTTGATGTACCTCTCTGGAATTGGAAGTTAATTTCCTTGTCTTACTTTGCAGGGAGCGATTTATTTTGTTCTTGCCATTGGTGCCTTTCTTAACTGCATTGCCTTTGCTGTCACGAGACGTCACTGCAATCTATACCTGGCAGTTGCCTTCGTTGTTTCCCTTGGAGCATATTTAGGATTCTTCAGGACACGACTAAGAAAGAAGTTCAACATCAAGGTGGGTATTTTTCTGTAATTATTTGGATTTAGTGATTGATGATTCAACAATTATGGTTAAAGTTGATGACTAATATAACTTCCTATTGCGTGGATTCAAATGCAAGATTATAGTGCTGTTGATTTATGTGGATATGTTTTTGACAAACTAATGTTGTAACTTTTTTAGGGTAGTGACAGTTCCTTGGACGATTGCGTTTACCATTTCGCTTGTCCTTGCTGCACATTATGTCAGGTCACTTCCCAAACTTAGTTCCCTTCTCAATTAAGTTATCTTCAATTATTTTGATGGCATATCTTAAGGTGATATTCATATCAGTTTCTTCCAATGATAATACTGAATAAGGATAATTTCTTAAAACCTCAAATAAACTAGTATTGGAGATGATGATCTATCAATAAAATCAAGGGTGGCATAACCAAAATGGGGTGTTTGAATGGTGATATTTAACATGTGTGTCTTGAAACATGATGCAGGAGTCTAGAACGCTGGAGATGAACAATGTTGAAGATGGCACTTGGCATGGTCGGGGTGACAAAATATGCATAGGTGGTGGTTTTGATAAAAAAAGCAAAGGATTCTTTCAGTTTCATCCTCCTTCCATTGTCTCCATATGAATATTGATGAAAGTTCATTTGAAACAAAAGCAAACACAAATGTCAGCAATCCATCTTAAGTCAAGGCCGTGAGGAAGATTTGAAACAATGCTGCTTCATCTTAAGGCATTTAACATGCACCTTGGCCACACAATTAAAAATCTAATTGAATTTCTTGCTGAGATGAAAGGTTCATGTTAAGGGACTATATTGTTATGGATAAGAGAAGTGAGAAACAAATGGCTTTCCATTTGCAATAGATTCCCTCTGGGAAGGAGATGTTGACATAGTGGTGTACATAATCTTCTTCCAGTTTCAACTGATGGGGACTTGTACTATAGTGTGGTGATGGTACAAAAATGCTGCCACCATGATGTTGTACAAAATGTAATGATTCATTAGATTAAGTGTTCATAATTTATACCCAGCAACATTTACATTGAGAAAAAGGAAAAAAAAAAATACTTAAGTTGCTTCCATTGAGAGTCGAACTCAAGACCTCCCGCTTACTAAACGGGTGCTCTAACCAACTGAGCTATGAAAGCTTTGTTTACTGAGGCTAAAATTATAAGTAACTTGACTTCTGTTTCCATTGTTTTTGGGTAGGGTAGGGTTGAATGGGAATGGAGCATGTTCACTTATTTCTTTTTAATCGTATTTTTTTCTTCTTCTTTATTTATCTTCTCTGTACATGGAGAGCATAAAAGCACATTCGACATACAAAAAGTGGTATCAAATATATTATACGCAACCATCATCCATCGATTTGCTTTTTTCCTTATTTTTTTTCTTCTTTTCTCTTTGCACTTTGTCTTTGTTTCACCTTTGGTTGAAATTGTTTCTAAATCTATAAGATTTGAAAGTTCTACCCTACATTAATCATCACATTACAATAAATTATAACAACCATTCTTCCTATATATATTTTTAATAAATATTTATACATATATAAAATAAATTATCATAATCTAGTTAGTAAATTATAAGGTTTTTAAAGAATCAAGTTTCTAACTTTTTTTCTTAATCAATTTGGCTTTAAAACTTTTACACATAAACTATTTCGTAATTATGTGATATTAATCAATTTCATTGCTAAATTATTTGATATTATATTTATAATCTTAAATACTTAAAATGCTCTACAATATAAAGATAAAATTAACACTTATAAAGTTAAATTAGATACATTGCACAATCTTTTTATAAATATTATCAATATAAAGTATATAAAATAATTAATTTTGTTAGAGAAAATTTTCTCAAGAAAAAGAAAAGATAGAATTGAACAATTAACAATGATTTTATTTTATAGTTAAAATTAATGTCTAAATAATTTTTATTTCTTATAGTGATATTATTGATTATGATAAATAATAATTGATTATATCTCAAAATTTATATATATAATCGATTATAGTAGTCTTCTTAATCGATTTCAGCACCATCCACTGCTTTCTTCGTAGCTCCAGCACAGTCTCTCCATGGTTATACATTTCTATACAAGGGCAGTTAAGTCTTCTCCTAGCTGTCACCATGGCTTTAAAAGAGTGGAACGAGAACAAGAATCATCCACTCTCTCACAACTCATTGCTCTTATTTCTCTTCAGATCAACTGAAACAAACAACTCTCCCTCTTAGTAATCCGCCAGAGTAAATCATCCAATCTAAACACAATGTAAATGCATCACAATTACCTTATCATGTACGATGGTTAATGACTAACTAACTTTATAACATTACATTAACTTAAACGTAATAATCAATTTAATTATCTTAACATAACTATCTTCATATCACTTCACCTAAAGAGATTATAACTCCGAGTAAGAACAAGTTAGTATGATTTTTTATTTTTTTTTGTATGATTTTTTTTAGGGGAATTTATAGTTATCTGATTGAATTGGTCCCATTTTGAATGATTCTAATTTTAGTTATGGAAATGTTTATTTTCTTTTTCTTCTTTTTATTTTTTCTCTTATAAAAAACTTACGGAGATATTTATTTAAATAGACCCTTAAAACTCATATATCAGGTAGCTGGTGTTGAACAAAGAGATATATATTCGTTTAGGCACTAATCGACCACAATATCCTGCATCGAATAAAAGCGAAGGTAAGCAAGAAGAAAACATGTACAAAGCATCTATATTTTATACTTTAGTTAATATTTTTAAAGTTATAACTAAAATAATATGCATTGATTGTAGATAATATGTGAGCACCTACGACATTCCTTATCCAACATTTCTCCTTGACATAAAATACGATTTTTTCTTTAATAGGAAAAATACAAAAGCTTCTTTCTTTTAGACAGGTTGAGATCAGATCAAAAGATTCCCTCCATTGTTTGCTTGTGGAAATACACCATTGCCAAAATACCCATAATTGAAGAGGTATATAATTTAAGCTCGAGTATATTTTAACTAATGCAGGAAAAAGAGAATAACATGAAAAACAAGCCTATATTTTATTAAAATTTTAGAAAGCAACTGAAAAAAAAATCGTATTCCCTCTTAATAACTAAATCAATTTTAAACCTTTGGTTTAATTTTATTTTACATAGAAGGCAGAAAGCCCACGAAAATCTGAAAATTATTTTTTATCCGACAATAATTCCCAAAAACCAAAAAGTATTGGCAGCAAAACGAAATATCATTTATTAATAATGTCGTTTATAATGTACAACCTGATATAACTTGCTCAAACAAATTCATGTAATTACCATTTTTGGCTTGTAATGCATTCAGCGAAAAAGGGTGAAAAAAACCCAAACTTGATTGTGCAGGCACGTGTACACACGAATTACACATTTGCATGATCCTATTCAGCATCTCCAGAAAAAACCGGTTCAGTTATTAAGCGAATTGGGGCCCCGACCCACCACATACTCCGGTCCACCTCTCTGCGGTTCATCAGCACCGGTCATCGGCATCATCTGGTGAACGGGAATCTGACCGGAGTTCGGCACGGCATGATACATGTGGTGTTTCAAACCGTCGTGAACCATTGGGGAGGAAGGATTGTAAGGTTGCAGTGGAGTCACCTGCCTTACACCTGCACCATATACTTGACCCGAACCCGGAATCAAATGATGGTAGCCCATGGGAACCTGAGATGGCATCACTGCATGGTATGGTTGTTGAACGTAGGGGTAAGGCGTCTGCTGCAAAGGAACCGGCACCGTTCCCTGTCGAACCGGACCGGGAACATAGAAAACAGGAACCGGGTTTACTGTATGAGCGGAATAAGCAGGTTCTTGGGGATAGTGAACTACAGGGTTACCCGGGTAGAGGTTGTGGTTGAGGTTCGGTTGAGGCTCCGTTTCGGATTCGATTGAATTTTCCTTGGAGTCGGAATCAGGAACAGGGTTTGAAAGTTTAGTCTTTACTGGGGGAAGGTTGGGAAGAGAAGGCACGCAGGGCGCTGATGAGGTGGAACAATACGGGGAGGAAACAACCGGGGCGGGGGAACCCGGATCCGAAACGGAGACGTTGTCTTGGAGAACGGGTCGGTCCTTGGGTCGTGGGTCGCGTGGGTGAGTTTCTTCTGAGTTGTCTAATCCGAAGAGGTAATCCGGTACTTCCGAGACCATGGAAGAGGCTTCAGAGCGGCCACCCTCGAGACCAGAAACGCCGCCGTTTAGTGCGTCGAGGAACCAGTTCTCACGTTTGGCTGAGCCGTTCAATAGCGAGCTGATGCTACTGGCTCGAGAGTCTTCCCCCTCGGGAAAGAGGAAGAGCCGAAGCCGCGCCGATCGCGGGTTCTGATTCTGTGCGACGCGGTCGTACTCGTCCATCATGTTCTCCACGTCTTCGTCCGTCGTGACTGAGATCAACGCGTCCAGATCCTCGTTCGGGAGCTGGTACTTCGCGGTTATGTTGGTCATGCCTGCAACCAATAGAACCACCCACAGAAACTAAAAATTATAATTTTAATTAAAAGTTCAAAGATAGAGGATGTGATGTGTGGTTGGTTTTTTCGTACCTGAGAGTTTGGAGAGTTTAAGAATGAGGGCTGAAAAGGAGATGGAGCGGTGGACGGCTACGATTCGAGTGTCGCCGCCGACATAACGGAGCTGATTGTCGTGGGGGCGGGGGAGGATCTTGCCGCCAAAGCTGCACATGAAGCGGACGCGAGGCGGTGCGTCGTGGAAATGGTCGGAGCGAGGGGAGGAGGTGACGGAGTCGGCGTCTAAGTCGGGTTGGTAGTGAGAGTGTGACGTCATTCTCCGGCGAGTGGAAGTGGGAGCGTTACTTTAGAATGTGGATTCGGTGTCAGAGACACGTAGCTTCCCCCGCTGGCGTTGTTGTGGTTGATATCTGAATTTATATAGGAACCTCTCCTTCACCCACTCTAGGTCTCATATTCCTTCTGTTTTCAATATTTTTTATTTTTACAAAAATGCCCAGGCTGTAATGTGATCCAATATAAAAATATATAATAGCTTAATAATATATAATCAATAATGATTGTATTACTTTTTATAATAATATCACTTTTAAAGCTTTCTACTTTTCGCCATGAAATTAAAGTATTTGCTAAAATATATTCAGTAATTTTTTATTTACATAATTTTATCATTGCATCACCTACTTTATTATATATATTATTTTTGTTTTCATTATACAAACTTAGCGAGCAAATTGCCGTATAAAATTTCCTACAAAATATTAAGGCATATTGTACGGCAAAACACTTATTCAGTGTCATTTTACTTGAAAATGAACTACATGGTTATATTTTAAAATAAATTAATTAATTATTCATGGAATTATCATTTCAGAAATTGACATGTCATTATTCGAGAACAGTTTTACATACTAAAAATGCGTATATCTTATTAAATTTTTAACTTTTTATACCTAAAAATAAGTACTCTTTCATATTATGATTTTAACTTTTTTTTTTTATTTCTATATTGAAGTTGTATTCTTGTAGCATGAGTTTAATATTTTTTTTTAAATCCCACTATTTTAGATCAATTTTAATAAAAATGAGAATGGAGTGCTGATAACAAACATAACTTTAATATAAATTAAAAAAATTAAGTAATTTTATGTGAAGTTTATTAAAATGATTTAATATCTAAAAATATAATTTTTATTTTTTTATTTCTTAAAGTTAATTATCCTAAGTTTTGTTATTTTTTGAAGAAAAATAAACAAATAAAAAATAACTGAATAAAAGTAAAAAAAGAAGGTAAGAAAAGAAAAAAATGTTTTTACTTTAACAAATCTCACTTGAGAGACATAATCATACCGAAATTTACTAAAATAATAGACTAATGTTTAAGAGATTTAAAATAACTCTTGTAACATCGTTTAAGCCATCAAACTTTGATTACAACAAGTAAATATTATCTTGTTATTTAAACTTTATTATCATGTAAGTAAGAAAAAGTAATTTTCATTGAAATATTTTGAACAAAAACACATTGTCTAGACAAAATTTTTCCCTCAACTTGACTTCAATGTCATGTAAGAAAGTAACTTGGACATTCAATCTTCCCTTAAACAATGTATTTATTCTTAATAAATAAGTAAAAACCTTGTAAGAAATGATAGTTTATGAAATTATAAATAAGAATATAATGAGATATAAATGAGTATATTTTTAAAATTTGATATAAGTTTTCTTTTTCTTCCATTATAAAAGTAGTATCAAGTAATGTGTGTAGAAATAAGAGATACACATTAAAAGCGCTCTAATTTAGTTTTATTTTAATTGAAACTGAAACTGATCTAATTCCATAAAAGAGGTGAAGGTGAAGGGAAAAGACTCTTAATTTTAAATTGGGTTTGAAATTTGTTTTAAACTTTAATTGCATTAATTTTAATTGGGTGATGACAATGTATAAATTTATTTATATTAATTTTTAATTAAAATTAGGTTTGATATGAATATATTCCCCAGAAGGTGAATAGTTGGTGTAAGAGGCAATTTGGAAACAAAAAATATGATCACCATTTTAACTATCTTGGTGACCGAGGTGGTGTATTTAGTTGAGGTCATGTATAGGCAGACATGATATACATTACATGGTTGAGATGTCATGGGCCGAGATGATACCAAGTCATTGTCCAGTGCCATATATGACCGAGATGTACAAAGATAGAGAGGTAGTCGACCGATAACTTATACCAAGACTAGAGGTAGTTAGCATGAACATTCTCAAATGTTCTTCACACTATGTCTAATACACCTAATCATGATAATCAACCATTTTAAACCTATTCGTGCTATTGTAATTAACCTAGAAAGTCGTGATAATCCAAGCCAGTTATGAACAATGTATGTGCTTGCCTATAAATACCAAAGCACCATATGATGAAATGTACACTTTTACCAAGCTTTCAAACTCTCTAAATAAGCTTTCAAACTTTTTAAGTACCTCCTATTCACCACAAGTCAAATACAATAACCATCATCTTGTCGAATCAAGATCAACTACATGAAGATCGACACCTTCAGATCAAGTGTTAGAACCTCCATTGGAAGATGAGACCGAGTCCTCTTCTAAAGATCGAGACCAAATCCACCTCACTTCGCAACTCAAAGTCAAAAACTAAAAACCAATCATACAATATAAAAAGACTCTTTTTTAAGTTCCCTACAAGAATATCTATAATTCTTTATTGATCTAAACATTTAATAGAGATATGCAAGATTATCTTTATTGACTTTTTAATATATTAAACTATTATAAATAGATTTTAATATATTTATTTATTTTGATGCTTGGATTATGAAAATATTCTATAATTATAATTTTAAGAATGGATTAAAATCACCTGTTTTTTTTTCCCTTTTTTTCTCTGATAAATTTTTTTATATTGTTAATATTAGAACTGATTAAGTTTATTTAAAATAATAATAATAATTTGGAGATAAATATTGATATATTAAATGTTTAGTGTGATGTTTAGTACTAAAAAATTTATTAAATATATGACTTAATAAATATTTTTAAACTTTATTGAAAATAAATGGCTATAAAACAATATTAGAATTATGTTAAAAAACATCTTATGAAAGAATATTTTAAATAGTTGCATTTATTTTATTCTTTTGTTCACATACTGTTTATAACAACAGAAAACATACATTACTAATAATTCTATATGTATCATAATCTTACTTATCTTTATTGACTATAACGAGACGAGTTATATTTATGAAATAATACCATCAACTACTTCTAAATAAATTCAAAAAAATATTAAAGTCGTCCCATAACCCTAATTCAACTTGAAAAAAAAAAAAATACAAAGTCACACTTGAAATCACAATATCTCAAATTCAACTTACCTATTCACGTAAAAAAGTAAATTTTAAACAAAATGACACTGTTTTGGTGCTTTATCTATAATTTAGTATTACGTTCGGCTGCATTATTTGTATGACGTCTGCGCCATATTTTTCTTGCAATTTGGGTCTGATGTATCTTGAATTTATTAATTTATTATTTTCGTATGTATTGTATTACCATTGTTTAAAAATATTTGTATAGTGTATAGTCATCTATCTGAATTGAAAAAACTATCTTTTCCCTTCTTAATATTGTAATATTTTGTTCTTCCCTTAAAAAATGGTTATATTTCTAACAGCACAAGGTTTAGTTTAGGTACCACCTTGCGCCAAGCAAAATCAATTAGTTCAATGTTGAGAAGTATTTATTTAACTTTTACGTTCTTTAATAGCATTAATAAGACCGTATTATAATAGATTTTAAGAAAAAAAATGAAAAAATATAATATTTTGGTAAAATAAGTTAACTTGAGCGTAGCAATGGAAAGAATTTGAAAAATATACTTTTTCTTACAAGGCAAAAATGTTGGAAATGATTTTATAGGACCATTAGCTTCAATTATTACTACTCGGTTGATCATGATCTTCTTTCGTTTCTTAGTTTCATTTTATATTTCGGTTTTGATTTAGTTTTGTTTTGGTTGTAAGTCTCACTTAGAAAGTAGAATATTCACAATCATTCCGACACTTAAATAAGTATAAATGTTTAAAAATAAACAATTAAAAAAAATCATTCAAAAGTGTTTTTTTATGTAGAATATCTTCCTATTTATACTAGTTTGTATGGACTTATATATGTACAAATTTCTGCGAAAAGGCCTAAATAAATTTTAATTACAATTTTAGAATGTGTTTAAACCTAATACAACTATTTAATCATGCTTAATTATTTAGAGGGGCACATGCGAGTCAAGTGTGTCAGAATCACAGTATCATCGATCTCGTTTCCTTGGAGATAGGTTGACTAAGATGTTTTCGGTCCTATATATTACATTACTCGTACGTAATCTTTAAAAATATTAGTACTTATTGTTATAAAAATAATAAAATATACCACTTTAATATTGAAATAAAATCATTTTTGTTAATTATCTAAAAATATTTAATTTTATTATTTTTAATTTGAGGCATTTTCCTCAAAATCAAGTATTATAAAATTCAAACTAAACAAAATCTGAATAAATTTATAATGACATCATTTGACCTCGATAGACAGTAAAAGTACTGGGAGCAGAAACAAAAAAAATGTAACTTCACCACTAGCTCCTTTCTTCCACACAATCATATAACTTCTTTACGCTTAACTGTCCAAAAGAAAGGATAATGTTTCCTTCAATTTCCAAAATGACATCTTCATAGAGCTTCGAATTTGGAACCATGCGAACCATTATTTGTGAAAGGAAATGAATAAAATAAATTAAAATAATTGTTGAAAAGAAGCAATGATTAATTTAAAATAATTGCTTGGTGTCATAGTCAAGCTTTAAAATTAATGTAGGGGTGGTATTTAATAGTCGACGGAGAAGATGGTGAAAATACAAATATATTATGTGGACAGATCTCTTCGAACGGTTTCTGTAGTTGAATTTAAATAGAAAAAAGTGAAGGAATAAGGAAACTGAAATTTATGTATGTTGTGTGAGTAGCTAGGGATGAGTGGCTACAAATTGTTCCTCGAATTGAAGTCGTTATCCATTTCAGTTATTAAAGTGCTGGCCGGCAAAATAAATAAATTAGAAATATTGATTATAATTAATAAAATTGGTGGATTGGTTTGTTTGGGTCTAAACAAATGAGTTAGTTGAATAGAGATGAGCTATGGGTGGCCCTTAAAAGCTATGGTAGGGCGTTGTCTAAGATGTGATGACCATGAATGAGCACAGCTTAAGCTTATGAAAAGTGCTTTGGCTTTTAAATATTGGGCCACGTCACCTACTGTTTGCACTTCAACGCCATTCTTTTTCACGGAGACATGTTCTTTATTACACTAATGTTAATATTTTATCCCTTTTGTACTGAGAATGGTTCATTAATGTTTTCAAGCTTTGCACCTAGGATTTCCAATACCGAGATGTGGCAAAAGGTGGGCTCCTTCTGAAAAGAGAAGGAGAAACTTCTCTTAAATTCCAGATTTTGTGTTGTGGGTTATTGCTATATACGCGGAATTTCATTTTATAATGTACGAAGTTTTTTTTAATTTATTCTAGTATATTAAATAATTCTAAAACAGTAAATACCTCTTATACCAAATAAGAAGTATAAAGTACTCGGTATAAGAATGATAGGCATGTTTGCGGGGAGACGATTTATGAAGGAGACACTGACCACGAGTCTTCAAACCTGGATTTGAGATCCTTGTTTCGTATTCAGTATTAACGTGAGTGATAGAGACAATGGTGCTGTCAACTCCTTTTCTCTATGCCATGCTGTTGCCTAATCTTTACTCTACCCTTCATTACCATCACCTTCACATTAAATTCAACGTAGAAGCAATTTTGATAACGTAAGGGAAGCAACAAGACAATTACGGGACTCGATTATCGATGATTTTGTTTATTAAGTGAGATGTTCCCTAAAAGTAAATTTCTTCAAACTAGTCTAATTGTATTTAAAGGAATTTCTTATATAAGCTTTTAAGGGATTTTTTTCACTGAGTTTGAGTGTATCGATCGTCGGTCTTTTATTCCAGTTGTCGGTGAAGATTTCAACTCTTTATTCAAAAAGAGATATTAGTCTTTTATGAAGTCGTGATGTTGTTTAAGTATTCTTAAAAAATCTTATATTGTAGTCTTAGACTTTCGGTCTTCGAGTAGCTGGATTTTGAATCTAAGCTAGATTGAGATGTTAGCCTTATTCCAACATAATCATAGGATTAGTAAGTCGGTCTTCTGCCAAAGACTCTTGGTTCTTGTCGGGACGAGTTAGGTTTTCGAAATTTGGACGAATTGGTGTTAGTGTGATATCGAGATTATGTCTTTTTCTCGTAATCGAAAATGTATATGCAAAAGATTTTATCTGTTACTTGATATTTTTGAAAGCTTGTGTTAAAGCCTATATTTCATCAAGTGATGTCCTAGTATTTATAGACAATTACATATATTAGTATTTATACACAGTTTATAAAGATTTCTCATTGGTTTTCTAAGTTTGCTCTCTCACATTTCTTTTCTCTTCATTCATTTTTCTCACTTTTTCTTAATTGCATTTGTTGTTTTCCGTTTTTCCTATGAATGCTGCGTTTTAATTTCTAATTCTTGTTTTATAATAATAATTTTTCTTACGAACTTTATAACTTTTATTTACAATTATTAACTCTCGATTTAAAAGCTGTAAATATGAACTGATGAGAGTGACATGTTCTATATCATTTAGAGAGTTCAAAAATGAATTCTTTGTATGTAAGAATGAAGACAAGTTCACGAAGTTTTATAAGAAAATAGTTCTAGGTTTCACGAGTTTAGATTTCATGTTTGTGGTTACTCTCTGATTTTTAATTTATATAATAGTTGAGGATTACAATTCGTGTCTTATTGCAGTTTCTTTCCTATCTTTTAAGTTTCTGCCCTTTATTGTAATTTATTATTATATGCACTTTTACTTTTCTGTAATTCACTTCTATTGCAAATTTATAGTTTAAGACTTTTACAATTATGAAATATCCTTATTTTTTAAATTGTTCATTAATATCTTGCCAACCTGATGATCTCTTTCATGTTATCAGACATTCTAAATTATAATCTAAATTCTAAATTTCTGTTTTTCTTAACTTTTAATCTTTCAACTAAAACTATAATATAAATTTCTTGTCTCATTTTTATTTATCAATTTCAGTTTACGATTTTATTTTAATAACATAATAATAATTTGCAAATAGCCATTGATAAATAGTTTTTAATTAGAAGTGTTAGTTGTATCAAATAAATAATTTTTTATTAGACTTTATAGGTGTTTAACGTGAAATAAAATGAATTTAGATTATTTTGTGTGTGTCGTTATAATTGGTTATTATTTTGGAATAATGTTGTTTTAAAGACGAGTTTCAGAGATAGTGTTTTGGAGCGGTGGTTGGTTATTGGGTGACAGTTCTCCGATGGAGTGGTGGTGTGTTTTTATTTGTGGTGAGGTGAAGTGATTCATGAGCCGTTTCAGTTTTAGGTAGCGGTCTGGTCTAGGTTTTCCCTTACTTGTTTTTCACCTTTCTTTTTCCCAAATAAAATCATCCCCTTTCACCGCTCTTTTGGTGTGAGACAATTCCACTTTGTGCACTCACTCATCTCTTTGTGGGATGTGATTTCTCCACACGATTTCTGCTCTGACTCCTCCCAGTGATGTTTAACCCTCAAACACTTTCCCACTTTTTAAAATACAAATTTTGAACAAAGTCAAAATTATCTTTTAGTCATGTAAGCAATTGTATCTCCTCATAGTCGGTCGCTGCCCAAACCATCGACTCTGATACCACTTGCTCGAAAAATCAAGGAGCAAACAGCGGGGAGATCAACAAGAATAAACACTTTCTCACTTTTTAAAATACAAATTATGAACAAAGACAAAAATACTTTTAGCTATGTAAGCAATTGTGTCACCTCTCAGTCGGTCGCTATCTAAACCATCGACTCTGATACCACTTACTAGAAAAATCAAGGGGTAAACGGCAGGAAGATCAACAAGAATGAGAAAAGAGCCTACCCACACAAAGAAATAATATCACCTTCAACTCAAAATGTATGACATTATGTTTGTGAGTCTTCTTCCTTATATATTGCTCAACTTTCTTATTTTTACTTAATATGAGATTTAGATTCACACTTAAATATCCAATAACAACTTAATTCAGCAAATTAGCTTTACAATTTGTTCTTATTTGAGACGAAGTCTAAAGAGTTTGTAATGCACTTTCACCTTTTGTAGAACATTAATCCTAGACTAGGTGTTTACATCGGATAAAACCGAAGCTAATAGAACGTAGAAGTACATGAAGGCAGGAGAAATTGATAGATGAACTGCAATTACTTCCTACTACTTCTTGTTGGTTGTGACAAATACGATCATGTGGTGGTAACTCCCTTGGTCTAGTAAAACTAAGTGTTGTGTTGTTAAACTAAAATTGTATGGAATTGGTTAGGAGTTGCATCGAAGTGTTGGAGGATCTGCGCTGAGAAAAAAGCGATTTTTGTCAGGACTAGTTGTTACAATCCTAGTTTAGTATGTTTTGCTTTTTTCAGTTTGATTTAGCTTTATTTGTAAGACTTTCTAGTAATACTATCTTACACTTTTTATGCATGTTTTTAAATACTAAATAAGAAAAAGAACATTTTTCACTCAAATATTTTCAATAAATTTCATGAGTGACAAACGAACTCCTATTTACCAAAATAATCATGCATGTAAAAGAAAATAACTATTAATATTTTTTTTTAAAATACAACTATCGATAAAGAAATCAATAGAATTATTAGAACCAATTATCATCACAACAAATATAAAAAAGTTTTATATATATACTTTTTAAAATGATTACCTAGTAAATATTCTTCAAATCAGTCTTAATATTATTACAAACAAAAAACAATCTTACAAACAATTTTTAACAATTTTTAACGAGAGAAGATTAAATATTAACATCATTGAAAACAGAGAAACAAGCACAATGAAAAAGATTCTTTATTGATTTTATTGTCAAACATACATTAAGAATTTATACAGTTAAATTCTAAACATCAATCAGGTTCTAGAACATTCTAAGGCAATGTTGTTCTGCAGAACCCTAATTTTGTTAGGCTTGGGCCTCTTAGACCTCTTCTTTCTTTGTTACCTCCACAAGCTGGAGGGTCAAATAAGTTTATCAGTCCCAACTTGGTTAGGAGAGTGCCAAAAAGTCATGGAGGAAGAGCTTTAGTAAAAAGGTCAGCCAATTGATTGGAAGATAAGATGAGAGGTAAGCGCATCAGGCTTGAGACTTTTCCCGAACCAAATGACAATCAATATCCAAATGTGTGGTTCGTTCATGAAAAACGGGATTGACAACAATGTATAGAGCTCTAATAACAAAGAAAGAAGAGGCCTAAGCCTAATAAAATTAGGATTCTGCAGAACAACATTGTCCTATAATGTTCTATTCTAGAACCTGATTGATGTTTAGGATTTAACTGTATAAATTCTTAATGTATGTTTGACAGTAAAATCAACAATAAATCTTTTTTACAAAATATTTATTGTGCTTGCTTCTCTATTTTTAATAAAAATTATTATTTATTTATATTTGACTTCTCATTAGAGAAAATAAACATAGACATTAAATTATTATCTACTTGTATTTTACTCTCGTCATCGTAGAAAGAGTAAAATTTCATTAGAGAAAGTAGTTAAATACAAGTTTAACCCTTTTATTTAGCCTACTTCATAAAAGAAGTATCTATATTTTTTTAATACTAGCATTATTACGTTATGTTACTAAGCAATATCGTTGTGCAAGAAAGAGACAAAATTGCTAGTACAAGAATATTAGACCTGAAAATTCTCAATCCATAAATTTTATGGGTAAAATTTGGGTTAGGACCAATTTCGGACCCTCCACTTTGACTGTTATAATAAAATGTATGTAACTTATAAATTGCTAATTTTTTTGTTCATGGAGAGAAGGATTCCTTCACCATCGAACGATTCCCTTTTTGTTAAAATTTCGAGAAAAAAAATCCCAATGTTAAGATTGGAGAAAAAAAAAAAACACAACAATTGTTATTTTAATTTTTGAAAGGACATTTCTTTTCAATACGTATAAAAAGGTATTCTTATCCATAAAATATAACAGCTTTAATTATTCCAAACTATAAGTTATACAAGAAATAACAGAAAAACTCAGTTCTGAAAAAAAAAAAATACCATTGTTTTAGGTACTTGAGTCCATTTAAATTTATGACATATAATATAATTTAAAATAACTGAAAATATAAGAGAATTTGAATGGAAAGTTGCTTATTTCTTTCTATCCCAAGTTGCCTCAATTACAAGGACGTGTGTGGCTATACCACTAGTGGACGGCGCATAAAGCAATTTTATAACCTAAAAATCGCAATAAACAAATCTCACATTATTCAATTGTAACATCACTTGTTAATCTCTTAAACTTTTTCTAATGCCACTTGAAAATTCGGCTACGGATCAAGTTTTTTGTTTCCAAAAAGTTCTTTTTTAAAAAACAAGAGTTGAATAAATAAAATCATGTTGTTGATATTCAAACTTCGTCACAACATTTTTTATTAATTATTTCTCAATTCGAAAACTCTCACTCATGAGAATCTGAGGCACATTAGAATATTATGATCCCCCATAGATAAAAAAAAAGTGTAATAATATATATTGATGGTTTAGTTTAAGAGAAGTACGGAAAAAATAAAATAATGAGACTGTTTAGTTGTAAAAGGAGCGAAACAAAATTAAATTACTAATAAAAATACGGTTTTATCTTTATGTTTACATTTCGGATTTATCTTATGGAATAATTATTTAGAATATAAAACCAATTGTATATAGAAGTATGATGGATTATATTATGACAATAAATGACATGAATTTAAATACCCCTTCCTAGTTTGCCTCTGTTTGAAATACCCCTTCCTTCCGCAAGATAATTGACCAATCCATACATTAATTTCATTCTCTCCAATCTTCTCTATTTTCTCACAGTCAAACACACCATTAAAGCTAGGATCACTAAATATAAGAGGAGGATAAGAAAATATTTATCGATTTTTTTTGAAATACTTGTTTTAGAAGTAATTTTAAAACTTTGCAAATTTTGGAAGAGAAATTAATTGTTGAATATTATAAGATTATTTTAGAATATGACTCCTCTTTTCTCCGTCTGTGTCCAGGTACTTTTTCTTTTTCGTGTTCATTTTCTGGATCTCGAAAAAGTAGGTTCTCTTCAGATCAAGACTGTTTCTTCTTCCACTTTCATGGTTTCCTCCTATACTCCCTAGTTTTGAAAATATTAAAAATATTCTTCTAAATTTATAATTATTTATATTTTAGATTATATAATCCAAAATATAATACACAATTCATAATATAAATATTATATTATAGATTACATAATTCAGAATATAAATATTAAATTCTAGAATTTTATATTCTGAATTATGTAGTTAAAAATATAACTATTGTATTTTAAATTGTGTATTGTATTCTAAATTATATATTGTATTATAGATTTTACAATTTAAAATATAATTTTTGTATTTTAAATTATACCATCTGAAATAACTTTGAATGAAGAGGGGAGTAACTAGATTTTTTTTTCGTTAGAAGTAAAATAGTAATTCACTTCTTTTATGGGAGTGCAGGAGGAAACCTGGAGGTGCAGGAAAAAATTGTCTTAGATCAAATTTGAGTACAAAATTGAGGCATGCACATTAGAAGATACAAAAAGTTTTTCACACAAAGGAATTGTAATTGGCAACTGCTTCCTGCACCCCTCTTATTTTTAAAATACCAATCTTATCTTTGGAGGTATAAAAATAGTTTTTGGAAAAACGAATTTTGAAAGTGTAAAAATGATTTATGAAATTAGCATTCCAGAATAAATAAATTTTGGGATGTAAAATCAATCCGGAATACTGTTTTTGGAAATTCAATTTGAATTTCGAAATCTTTTTTTCAGAAACTCCATTCCAGAAATATGTTTCGAAAACATATTTTGTAATTGTTTTTTTAATTCAATGCCTACACCATCACAGCTCAACTGTCTAACAACAACAAACACCCTTTAACCAAGTCAAACCTTACTCATCAAAATCCAACCCAAATCACTCGTATATCAAATCTAAATCAAATGAAAATCAAATTTCAAAACTTACAATGAGATGAGGATCAAATAGGACGTGAACCAAGCACCAAAGACAATGCAACACTACTTCTGAAGATCGATAACACCAACTTTGACAAATCAAGCGACTGTTCCAAAACCTTTTTATATTAACTCAAAGGAACAGTTCTGTCTTTTCTTCTCAGTGATGGAATGTGGGAAGTAATTAATGGGATACAAGAAATAATTATCATTATAATTTTCAGAGGCCATGTTAGTGTTAGCCCCAATAAAAGAAGGATACAGTGGTTATTTGAGAAACATTTATTATAGAAACTACACTTTCGTTTTTAAATTTATCATACCATTATTTTATTCAATAGGCGAGAGACTCATTTTTTTATTCTATGATAAGGTGATAAGATGGAGAGTCCTCCAAATAATGCTTTTTAGTTTTATTTCGTTCAAATTTTTCAAAATTTGCTTGTAAAACAATTATTTGAATTAAATCTACCACATATATGATTTCATCAACTTATAGCATGTTTGGTACACAAGAATTTTCATTTTCATAAATAATCATAAATATATAATCTTTATATATATATAAAAGCATAATGAATTATGAGAATAAATATATCACCATATTTGTATTTAATTTATATTTTTTTTATATACAAAATAGAATTCTTAATTTTTATTAAATATATTCTATCCCGTTTGAGTCGAGAGGTGAGTTTTAGGCTCATAATAAGATTATGAAGTGCAGAAAGTAGTCTACTTATGATGTAAAAATGGAATGAACATTTGTCCTTCATTAAATTGGGTCACATTCCAATTTAGGGGTCAAGTACAAGGATTAAAAATCACAGCCCAAGCAAACTCACTCTCTCTACTATCCATGATGTTTTTGTTAGATAGTTAAGATTTAATATTTAATTATTAAAAAGAACTAAATTTCTCTTAAATTTGATACCGAAATACATGGATCAAAAGATATAAATGCAAGGCAATGGAGTACTGGAAAACAACTTCTATATAGGTTAAGCAAGAGAGAAAAAAATACTTCAGTGGCTAGAAAAAATTAGCACTTACTGTGGGATATGTAAAATTTTCCTACTCCCATTTTGAGAGGAAAACCTAGAGAGAAAACCTGAGAGAAGACTTTGAGAGAGAAACCCAAAAAAAAAAGCTTGAGCGAAACACTTCTAAGATAAATTCTTAGAAGATGAAAAATAATAAACAACCTACACCTAATGAAGGAAATGGGGTTGCAATGACCTTTCAATAAATAAATTATGGAAACCATGACTGAGTTGCAATCAAATAAAGAAGAGCTAAGAAAATGGTTGGAAGACAAAAAAGAACTAAAAGAAATTTACACTTAACAAGATATGCTGAAGAGAAGAAGCCCACAAGATCAAATGAAAGAAGCTTTAAAAGCTTATGAAGAATTGCAAAAAGCTAATGAAGAACTAGAACAAATATTGAAGGGAGGAACCATCAATCCAAATTCAGGAGTCTTGCTAATCTTTAACTTTTCATACTAAAAATCATAACGGAGGATTCCGAGACACATTTTAAGATTTTCGAAGCACAATGCTAATCTCGAAAGATTAATAAATCTTTGTTTTTTTTTTTTTGAGATATTCAAATTTGAGATTAAAAAGTTATTTACAACTTTGTTGATTTATTTTAATTTTTTAGAAACTTGTATGCTAATTTGCAATTATACAGGACATTCAGACAAGTCTTGTATGGATCCGTCTATTACAACATACATTCTCACCAACATTATTTTCTATTATGGTTTTTTAATCTATACTATATGACTATAATCAACATAGAAAATGATAGAAAATTGTATAATATACATTCTTTTGGATTTTCTATCATGAGTCTTTATAATCACCACAAAAACTAGATTTAGTAAGTTGGCTTTAAAATTAAAACAGAATATTTATTTCAAATGTTATAAAAAATTGTGATTATTTTGTACACCAAATTACTTCTTTTAAAATTGTAATCATTTATTATTTTAATTTTTTTAATGTTATTTAGTTTCTAAATTATGAAAATATATAACATTAATATTTTGAAACGAAAGTTGTTTGTTATTTTAGTTAATTAAATTTTATTAATTTAATAATTACATTTTACAATTATCAGTCATTTTTTAACTTTTAATTTTATATGTTAGTTATAATCACAACCAAGATAGAAAATATTATTTTTTATATTGGTTGATACTTTTTATACTGGTTATGATATTACTCAATATATAAATAATATTTTTTATATTGGTTATGTCGGCTATGCCTTCAATCAAAATAAATATTAATGTTTTCTATATTGATTGAGCCATAATTAATATAAAAATTGAAAAAAAATGGTAGAATTTGACGTTTTTTTTAAGGTTTTCTATGATGAGTATGTAATTGATATATAAAGTTAATTTTCTATAACAATATTTTAAGTAATGTAGAAAGTTTAAACTTCTACATTACTTGTTTTTTTTTTTTTTTTTTTTTTTTTTTTTTTTATTTTTTTTTTTTTTTTTTTTTTTTTTATTTTT
>Ga0099825_1003796_pt1 | contig 20017 bp, 6 predicted proteins | sample SiratroredBW_FD_76838 | JGI IMG/M metagenome (GOLD analysis project Ga0099825, IMG submission 76838) | Root nodule microbial communities of legume samples collected from California, USA - Siratro red BW | ecosystem: Host-associated > Plants > Roots > Nodule | place: USA: California | collected... | reverse complement strand
ATATGGGCATTATGTGTACTAGTGAATGTTAAATGTTTATTAATGCTATTTAACACTCTAAGCTCATTGTTGTTCAAGTTTCTGAAATATATGTTTTCTACTTTATGAATGTGCATGCAAATTTTGATTATGATGTAGAAAACAGATTATGTTATTATTGATGATGAAAGATGACATTATGTTTGAACCCATTATGCACTTCTCATTATGAGGTCATATTAAGGAGAAGGACGATACAGTAGTACATGGAAGGAAGTATGTCGATTGAATGACATGTAACCTCCATGACTCTTATTATTCTTATATCTTTAAGTATGACGAATGATGGAACCAATTTTATTGAATGTCCTTTAATGCGCATTATTACTTATGTAATTTATTAAATCATGAAGTATTATAGCATCACATGAGTCAAGTGGGAGAATGTTAGAATAAATAAATAAATTATTCTATAATGTGACTCATGTGAAATATTATTATGGGCCTGTATGTGATTTAATAAAACTAAGAAGACATTTTGGTAATTATGAGAAGTGGTTTATTTAATAAATAACTGATAGTAACCGATCTGACGGACATTGGTTTTATAAAGAACATAGGGTTCTGTCTCTGTAGTATGAGCGTTCTTCATAGTTAACTATCAATAACGTGTGTGGAGATTAAAGTGACTGAAAGAGATAGATTGGGTGAAAGGAGAATAAAGATAAAGAGATAAGTCAAAGAAAGAAGATCTCTCATGGATCAAGGTAAGTCTCTCTTATTATCCTATATGTGAGGATCATAGATTCTAATGATCTTGTGGAATATTTATGATGAATTATTCCCATTATGTTTTAATTTACATCTTGGCCCAACTTTAAGCTTGTTGGCAGTTGCTTCTTGTACTATTCAAAATTGGAATATGTACTATACAAGTTTTTAAATATAAAAAATTATTTTGATATCTTTATTTTAAAATTAAAATATAAAAAATTGCAGGAACAATTAGTTTCAGAAAGAGGTTATATCAAGATGACTCAAGATTTAAAGAAACATCTTTAAAAGAAAGAACAATGAAAACTCACAAAGGATTACTTTACAATGATAAATAATTATGTATTGGTTTCACACAACCCAAAAATCTGAATGTTTTCGGTAGTAGATTGACAATAGACACTAAATAGATACTCTAATTCTTCAATTTATGTATTATATGATGTATTTCTCTTTTTTCTTTTTGAAATCTTTTATTTGAAATGATTCGTCTAATTCTTCAATTTAATGTATTTCTCTTTTTTCTTTTTGTATTCTTTTATTTGAAATGATTTCTCTATATATATTTTAACTGATTTTACATCGAGAAAATAAGGAAATAAATATGTACTTTTAAAATTTAAATTTCACTAATGAAACTAAATTGTAACATGTAACATATTACTACATCATCACAACTAAGTTGGGCGAGCTTTCACATTGTGCATAATATGGATGACCCAACTTGCTTCAATAACCATTCCCTTTTCTGATCAGATTGTTCTTAAGCATGTTTTAAAGCCTTTAATAGTGTCAATTTTTATTGATCATGTGAAAAGATGTTGAATTAGATTTATGGTGGTTAAATAATTTCTTCCTTAGCCTACACGGCTACCAATTATTATAGTCAACTATTACAGTTGGAACATGTCAATTTCATTTATCTGGTCCTTGAAAATTGGTCCTAGACGCTGTTGACTATAACTTATACGACTTCTTCAATTTAAAAGGGCTTGTTTTAGCTTGAATGAGAACAATCAGAAGTGGTATATAATTTCAAAATCTCTAGAGTGGATCAAGTTGTGCACATGTTAAAGTGAATTGTTGAAGATCATTTCTTAATAATTTCAGAAGGTTTCTGTCGTAACCGAAATCACGACGAGATGATCAAAAAATTTTATTTAAAAAAAAAATAAATTTGAGATTGGAATCGCCACCATAGTTTATAAAAAAACCATGAAAAAACCAATTAAGAAAAAGAGTCTACGAACAAAGTTTGGGATTCGGGAGTCGGTTAGGTGTGGGGAAGATATTAGCACCCTACAACGCCTGTCTTAAGACGGTATCTTTAGTCAAAATAAGAAAATGGGTGTGGTTTAATAAAATGTTATTTTTCCCATAAAAACATGATAACAATAAAGATGCAATTAAAAAGAAATAAAAATGCAAATAAAAATAAACGAAAAAAATATTAAAAATACAATTAAAAAAATAAAGAAATAATAAAGATGTAATTAAAAATAAAAATAAATAAATATAAAAACAATAAAGATGTAATAAGAATGGCTAAATAAAATGATAAAAACGAATAAAAATGCAAATAAAAGATAAGAAGAAAATAATAAAGGTGCCATAAACAGTAAATAAAAAATGGAACAGAAAAATAAACAGAGATGTGAAATAAATATAAATAAACAGAATAAAAATAAACAATAAAAATAATGCAAATAAAACAAAGAAAATATATATACAAAAAGATAAGAACCAATAAGTAAAGAATAATATTTTTTATTTTTTGACTCGACAAGGATAGACCTTGGTACTACGTATTTCCATGTAGAATGAAAAATTAGGGTTCATGTAGTTCTAATTTAAGAAGAATTTTTGTTTGATGATATTTGATATTTTATTTTTGATAACTATTTTATTCTTTTTTTGTTTTTTTGAGAGTTAGTTTTACATTTTTTATATTTTTGAAAACTGTTTCATTTTTTTTTTATTTGAAAGCTATTTTATTTTTTTTTATTTCAAAAATTTAATATTTTATTAACTTTTGGAGAATATTTTATATATTTTTTGAAAATTATATATTTTATTAATTTTTGGAAAACATTTTATATTTTTCTTGAAAATGTGGAAATGTTCTATTTTTTTTAATATTTTTACAAATTTATTTGAAATGAAACATTATTTATTGATTTGTTAAGAAAACAAAAGAAGAAGAAAAAAGTAATGGTAATGGTTTAGGATTTCTTTTGGAGAGCTTTGATGGGGTCTGATGAGGTTAAGGTTATTGTTGGGTAGTCTGACGTTCTTGCTTCCATGGTTCACTGAGATTTAGTTTAGTTTTTTTTTTTTTTTTCTGAGGGTCTGAAACAGTCGTTTCTAGGAAGAATTAAACAACGGGACGTGCTTAGAGCAGCATATCTAGTATAACAAAAACAAATTTATAATGCATGTAAGAAATTGTTTTGGTGGAAATACAAGAGGGGAGGTGAATTGGATTTCAAAATCTTTTTCAAAACTATTTAACCTTTTAAGAAAATTCAAATCAGTTTGATAAACTGGATCTTTATTGACTTTACTGAGCAGAGCAGTAGAATGAATCAGTAAACAGAACATAATCAAGTCACAGTACAATGCAGCAAACCAAACAGATTTATCAGAATTCAAATGTAACTGCGGAAGCAAGTTAGTTTACTACACTGATATAGACAGAAGTTAACTGCACAGAATGAACTGGTCAAATTCGTTTCAATTAACAGTTCAAATTATTATGAACCAATCAAAAATAAAATTCTTTTTATTAAAGAAACAATTATTAAAAGATGTTTGAGTCTTAAATCAATTATAGTTCAGTTATATATTCTGAAAATAGTTTATACAGTGAACCAGTCAATTAAATCAGTGATCAAGAAGGAGAAAGAAAATTCAAGAACACAAAGGTTTTTATATTGGTTCACCCACCAAAAGGGCTACGTCCAGTCCCTCACACACAGTAAGGATTTCACTAAAACTGATCAACTGATCAAGTTTACAACACTTGCCCACAACAAGAATACACTGCACTCGCAACAACCGCTGCTGAATCTACAGTAGACCAAGAAACCACACAGAGTCCACTGTGCGTTTCAAGAACTCCCTTGTTGAAACCCACAGCAAGTCACAGTTATACAGAGTTCACTGTATAACCCAGAAACGTCTCACTGCAACCCGTAGTAGACCACTGCTGAACCCACAGCAGAACAAGAAACCACACAGAAACCCACTGTGTGTTTCAAGAACACCTTTGCTGACACCTACAACAAGTCACAGTTATACATAACCCAATGTATAACCAAGAAATGCCTCACACTACACCACAAATTACACCCCAGTAATTCAAGAACACAGTAAGTTTCAATACATATGAAAGATTTACACAAAAATCAACTAACACAAGCAACTCTATACAACAGATTAGAAATGTAAGAAGAAACAGGTGTAGAGTGCTTAGGCTGAGGTCAGATCAATGATGTAGAAATGCGCAGTCAGTTTCCAAAGCTCCAGTAGAATGCAGAAAACCAGTTCTTGATGAGTTCTTTGAAAACTTCAAATGATCTTGATCTCAAAAAGGTGGTAGCGTTTTCTCTCAATTCAAATCAGTGTAGTATGTATGAAAATTCTCTGTGTTATTATCTTTTGAAAATGCACCAACTATTTATAAATAGCTGTAGTGACAACTGTCAAACTTTAGTCGATTGATTTAACATTCAGTCGACTAAATTTTAAAATACAGTTAAAACGGTTTATCGAAATCTGAAATCTGTTTTTTTAATGATTTTTTAAAAACTTGCTAAAATCAATTTTCACAATGGAGCTTATCAATGATCAACACATTCATCATCACAGATTTTAACCTCAATCAAGACACACCAACACCACCTAAAGCCTAGACCAAAACACCAAACTCCATGCATCTTCACTTGGCAGCACTTGGTCTTGACTTGGTCAACATAGCTGGTTGCTCCAAATAAACTCAGCAACTTTAGTTGAAGTTGGTTTGGCTTCATCAAATCAATAAAGCAACTTCTAGTGTTAACAATGCAAATTTATTTACAAACAATAAAAAAATACTAATATTCATGATATTGAAATTTCAACAAGTCAAACAAACAAAACAAGGACAAAAAGAATAAGAACAAATAGAACAATCACATGAGGCTGAGCGATCAAGACATATCAGTTGAAGATCAGTTTTCACAAAATTCACCTCCTTCTTCTAATTCAAGCCTCCGAATCTTCAGTAATTTTTTCGTGTGTAATTGTAGTGCTCTCTCAAAAACCGGTGTGTAGTCTTATTTTGGTATTTTCTTTTATAAAATTTCTTCAAACCTCTCCATTACTTTACCCCATCAATTCAATTCAATGAATCTGCCCCCCAATTTTAGTTTGAGGCTGAAGAATGAATCAGAATGAATCAGAGTTATTTGTATTAAGTAGAATAACCACCCATTATAACCATTATTTGCAATTAAGCATAATAATATCCAATTAATATCAGATTCTCTTAGCCAATCTATTCAAATTTCCATTAATTATTTTTTTAATTTAAAATTAATTTTTGTGCACTAAAAATGAGTGCCTGAAAAGATAGTGAGATTATTTAATAGAAAGAGAAATTGTGACGTGGCAGCACTTCTTAATAAGGAGCGATGCAAAATATCAATTTTATTTTCCTTTTTTAACACACTTTTATTGGACTGGACCTAAGCAAACTAATTTACTTTATTTTTTTCAAAGTGAACCCTTTATTAATTTGAGTTTTATTCAAAGACAATTTATTTCTTAATGGGTTGGACTTTCTTCAAATTTTTATTCTTTTCTTTTTTATTATTTTATGCGACTATTTTAAAACAAAACTCAACACACATTTTTTTTTATTATTTTATTAAGAGCAACCTAAAAGAATAAAAGGAATCAACAAATAAAATGAGCATAACAATTCAAAAAGAAAATGCACAAAATATTAGACAATCAACATTTAATTGAAAATCATCAACATTTAGCAGAATCATTTGCAATTAATCAGAATAATAGTCAGATCAACTATTCAAATTTCTAACCTTTCTATAATTTTTAATTTATTTTCAATTAATTTTCATGTCATTAATGGGCATCAGAAAAGGCAGACAAAAAGAGAAAGACAATGTGACATGACAACACTTTAATGACAGTTTTATTTTTATTATTATTTTTTTAGACAAACTTTAAATGGATTGGGCTTGAGTAAATTCTTTATCATTTTTACAAATTTTATTTTAAAACTTTATTCATAAATTAAAACTAAAACTCTCTTTTTATTTATTTATCTAAATGACAAAGTATGATAAAAACTAAATTTTTATTTTAAATTTATATATATTTTATATTTTGAAATAATTTTATTTGCTTGGACGAAATTGGGTGTTGAGTTGTCCCTCCTTACTTAAATTTTACTAGATGATCTGAACTTTTGAAGTTCATACTATATAAGTAAAAGATAAGTAAGGAAAAAAACACTAATTTCGTTCAGGTTTGAAAATAAAGATAAATAAAATAAATGTATAGATAGAGGTCGAGACCTTGTACTGAGAGCGGAGGGTCACGTACCTTAAACTGACCTTGTACTAAGACGAGAGGGTCGTAAATTTTGAATTGAACTAACCTTGTACTGAGACGAGAGGGTCATTGTTTTTCCTTTTGACCTTGTACTGAGACGAGAGGGTCGTGAGGATTAATTTTTGGACTGATCTTGTATTGAGATGAGAGGACCGTTGTCCTTTATTTTGACCTTGTACTGAGACGAGAGGGTCGTTGTTCTTCATTTTGACCTTGTATTGAGATGAGAGGGTCATGAAGATTGATTTTCAAACTGACCTTGTACTGAGATGAGAGGGTCATTGTCCTTCATTTTGACCTTGTTCTGAGATGAGAGGGTCATAAATCTTAAATTTTGAACTGACCTTGAACTGAGACAAAAGAGTCGTTCCTAAAAATGTGAAATTGAGATCGTGACCGTGTCTAAAATCATATATCATTTACTTGAAATCAATACCCAGACAATGTCTGCAGAGATTGAGTAGACGAACACCATGTGAATGCTAAAATAAAGAGTCGAAACCTTAACAGTGTTCGAAGGTTACAATTGAAGAGTGAGACCGAGATCCTGACTGTGTCTAAAATCTCACATCAACATTTGAAATCAAATCTCTAGACAGTGTCGCTGAGATTGTACAACGGTGTTGTAGGAGTAATATGTAGACGAACACCATGTGAACGCTCAAAATAAAGAGTTAGTGTTGGAAGGTTACAACTGAAGAGTGAGACCGAGATCCTGACCGTGTATAAAATTGCGCATCATCACTTGAAATGAAATCTCTGGACAGTGTCACTGAGATTGTACAATTGTGTTGTAAAAGCATGTAGACGAACACCATGTGAATGCTCAAACTAAAGAGTCAAAACCTTAACAGTGTTGGAGGGTTACAACTGAAGAGTGAGACCGAGATGCTGACTGTCTAAAATTGTGCATCATTACTTGAAATCAAATCTCTGGATAGTGTCGCTGAGATTGTATAACTGTGTTTTAGAAACATGTAAATGAACACCATGTGAACGCTCAAAATAAAGAGTCGAAACCTTAACAGTGTTGGAAGGTTACAACTGAAGAGTGAGACTGAGATCCTGACCGCGTCCAAAATCACGCATCATCACTTTAAATCAAATCTCTGTACAGAGTCACTGAGATTGTATAACCGTGTTGTAGAAGCATGTAGATGAACACCATGTGAATGCCCAAAATAAAGAGTCGAAATTGGAAGGTTACAACTGAAGAGTGAGACTGAGATCCTGACTATGTCTAAAATAATGCATCATCACTTGAAATCAAATCTCTGGACAGTGTTTCTGAGAATGTACAACCGTGTTGCAATATGTGGAGATACGACATTGAGTGCTTTCTTCAAATAGAGATACGACATTGAGTCCTTTCCCTAATAGGGATACAAAATTGAGTCTTTTCTCTAAAAATATTTTTTGTTGATTTGCATGAAGCTTAATTTTTCCTTGTTGAAAGAAGTATGTTGGATGCATGACAATGCATGATTTTTTTTTTTTGTTTCTTTTTAAGAATGCATTTATGAATGTATGAAACTTTGTGAACTTTTTCAACGAAAAGTGCATGCTTGAATGCCCGAAATTTGCTTGAATGTGAATTTTTTTTTTTTGAAGAATGCATATGTATGCATGAAACTTTGCTTAAATGTGGATTTTGAAAATGCATGAAATTTGATTTTTTGTTCTTCTTTTGAATGATGCATTTATGAATGCATGAATTTTTTGATTGAGTATGAAATTTAATTTGAATGAAATTACATGTTTGAATGCATGAACTTTTGTTGAATATGAATTTTAATTTGAACTAAAATGCATGAAATTTGATTTTTTTTGTTCCTTTTTGAATGATGCAAGCATGAAATTTTGTTTTTGATTTTCTGTAATGATAATGTATATATGATGAATATTTCAAATATGCACAAATGATTTTTTCTTGATTTTTCAATATGTACAAAAGATTTTCATTATTTTTTTTTCTTCAAAAATATGTACTGTGTAGAATCAGAAATTTCTGGTAATCATTCAATTTCCCTTTTAAGAAAATCTAGGGTCATTTGAAGCTAATGTCAACCTAGTGTAGCCATCAACTTTCCTTTTGGAGACCTTGCTTAGATGCATGCTTGAACCCATGGGTAAAAGGGTAAGTGTTTAGGAATTTGAGGTATTTGAAAGATACTGAGGATGCAAATCTTTCGATAGGATTGCCCCAATTTTGGTGGCCTAGTTTCAATGTATTGGATTGGTTATGTGAGCTTTAGGCTTGGAGGGTATGAACAACCTGGTTCAAAAGAAAATAAAGGTAATGTAAAAGACTCTTCATGAAGGGAAATAGGCTTTGCAATTGCCTTAGTTTGCATGTACAATGGGAAATGATGAGATTTGTGTGAAAGATGACTTGTCTTGGTAAGGTGACAAAAATGGGATAACAAGGTTATGGATGAAACTGGATTGCCCTAGTATTGTATAAGGGCTAACAAAGTTACTCGAAATAGGATTGCCCCATTTGGTATGTATGATGAGATATATGTGAGGGAAGGCAAGGGTATCAGATTGGCCCAATGTTACTTCCGATGCTTCATTCCCAGTTGATCTGAGTATAGGTTACTCTCTTCTGAAAAAGGCATTCTCATGTATTTCTTTCTTTTTCATTCATCTTTTCTTTCTTCATTTCTTTCACTTTTTAACACTTATTATCAGTCATGTCCTCTTGTTACAAAGCTAAATTTTATGAAAATCATTGCAATCATTCCTCAATCAATATGGATTTTATTGGGCTTAACGTGCCCAAGGATAAAAAGGGTTGTGATGAAAAGGATATAAAGGCTCAAAAAATATCTTTTTGGAAACAAAGATCATCAACCAAATGTTGTAACCAACCAAGTCATCTTCCATGAGTTTTTCATCATTATGTTCTTTTTCCTTTTCCTAGAGAGCCTGTGTTGTACTCACTCTTTGACGAACTTTCGGAGAATACCTCTCTTACTTCTCTGTTCTTTTTTTCTTTCTTTTTTCTTTTCGATCTTTTTTCTTTTTTTCTATTTTTTTTTCTTCTTGAGAAGTTTTCGATGTACTCCTTGCCTGATGTGCATTTCCTTTAGGCTTTAAGGAACTTATGATGTGCATTTCTTGATGAGATTGGGAGTTTTGGCATATAAATTGTTTTTGAATTTCTTCTATCTAAACCTTAGACTAAGCTCCAAATTGTTAATGATTATCATTGGAGATAGTTGAAAGAAATATTTTTATTTTTTGTCTCAAAGAGGGTACAAAGGTTTTACAAAAGTGTTTTAGATATAGAAACATGGTCATATATCATTTTGAATCCTGATTGTTTGATTTTCAAAAAGTTTAACAATAGAACAAAATTAATGACTTATGACACGTACATTTTTCTCTTTTTTCTTTTTTCTATTGTCCTATATTTTGCTTAGATCACCCTTTTAGGTTTTCAATCTAAAAGAATTTTTTCTAATATTTTTTGAATGCCCCTTAAGAATAAAGATAGGATATTGGCCAACTAACAGAAAACTGACATTCTACCTCAGTGTAAAAATATTCTTAGATAATAATAGTCATTTGGACAATCCTTTCATTTGAGAATTTTGGGAATCTTAAAAATTTTGGGGAAGCCAACAGGTAACCATATATACAAATGCTTCCTTGGAAAAGTCAATTGTTACCCTTATTAAACATTTCGCTTGAATGATCCCCATTTTATTATTATTCACAATCTTGTGGATTTAATGATCCATGAACATGACTCACCACATTTTCCTTTTCTCTTTTTTATTCTTTTGAAAATTTAATTATTTTTTTGACCTTTTGTTTTTGGAAAATGCATATATGATATATGTTTGAATGAATGAATGCATGAATTTTTTCAGAAAATGCACTTATGAATACATGATTTTTTTTAATGCATATATAATGCATGTTTGAAAGATTTTTTTTCTGAAAAAATGCTTTTATGGATGCATGATTTTTTTTTAATGCATATATGATGTATGTTTGAAGTAATTTTTTTTATGAGAAAATGCATTTATGAAATTTTGGACTTTTTCTTTTTAAAAATGCATGATTTTTTTTTAGATTTTTTTTGTTTTCTTTTAATATGTATGCATGCATAATCTTTTTTTGAGAATGCATATATAAATGGAATTTTTGGGAATGCATATACGATGTACGAAATTCTAGAAAAATGCATAAGAGATTTTGTGAATGCATACATAGATATTCACAAGCTGATTTTGTTCCTTTGAAAATACATGCATGAAAATCTATCTTTTATTTTCTTTTAAATTTTTCAATTTTTTTCTTGAATGGTAATGCATGAATGGATACTCGAAATTGTAATTTTTAATTTTTTAATGATATGCATGAATGTCTGCTCTACATTCTATTTTTTCTGATTTTTTCAATGATAATCTATGCTCAAATGTATTATTTTTTTTGAAAAAGTATGTATAAATTTTCAGAAAAGAATGTATATTTAAAGGTGTTTTTTTTTCTCTCACAAATATTTACAGGAGAATTTATTTACAAAATATTTTCAATAACATGTATGTACAAAAGGTTTTTTTTCAAAAAGGGACATATGTATAAAAGTTTTGATATATGTACAAAATTTAGAAATTTTCAAATGAGAGTGTATTTACAAAAATTTTCAATGTGTATATGTTTCTTGTAATCATTATATGTTGACGTGTTTTTTTTTCTGTAAAAAAGTGATTGATTTTTTTGTGTTATTCTATTTCATATTTTTTCAAGAAAAATTTTATTTGCCCTTGTCTTTCTATTTTTCAGTGAAGTCAAGACCTTCACACTGCAGGGAGGGTCTCAAATGGACTTTTTAAAAAAAAAAAATGAGGTTGGGACCATGACCCCATCAAGCAGGTGTCAAAATAAATCTTGCAAGAAGTGAGGTAAGTGTATGAATGCACGAATGTGTGCAATATTTTTCATTTTTGATATTCTTGATGATTGTTTTTTGTTTGATATTGGCATTTAGGAAGAGATGCATGAGTGCATTGAGAACGTATGAACATATACATGAAATCCTATGATGATTTATGAGAATGTATGTATGGAATGCATAGTTTCAATTTTTGTTTATTGAATGAATGATGATATGAAAATACGTATTTTTTATTCTTGATTAAATGAGAAAGCATGCATAAAACTTCATTTTTCATTATTGATTTTTGATTTTTTGAGAATGCAGGTATAAAACTATATTTTTTTTATTTTTTGAAAATGAGAATGCATAGATGAATGCACAAAAACTCTATTTTATTTTTCAGCTTTAATTGCAAAATAATGCATAAATGCATGCCTAACATTCTATTAAGTTTTGATTTTAAGTAAATGCATATTTGCATGCATAAAACTTTATTTTTCATTTTTCATTTTTGAATGAGAATGCATGAATGATTGCATAAAACTCTATTCTATTTTTTTAGTTTTTTTTTTTTTCAAATGAGAACTATACATTTTTATTAATGAGGATGTAAGAATGGATGCACAAAACTCTATTTTTTAGTTTTCAATTTTAAAAGAATGCATAAAACTCTATTTTTTGTTTTGATTTTAAGAGAATGCATAAAATTCTATTTTTCATTTTTTCTTCTTTTTATTTTATGAGAATGCATGAACAATGCATAAAACTCTATTTTTTTATTTTATATTTCTTTGTAAATGTATTTTCAAAATTCCTCCAATGTTATAGAATGTAGTATGGATGCCTTTGAAGATGTATAATGCATGTGAAAATGTATGATGTATGTTAAGATATGTGATGTATGTTTAGATGTGTGGTGAATGTCTAAATGTATGATACATATTTAGAAGTATGATGCATGCAAAATGTATACATGTCAATAATTTTTTTATGCTAGCAAATTAGAAAAAGATGTACAAAAATACAAACCATTTAAGCAATTATTTTTGTTTTGTTTTGTCTTCTTTTTTTGTATTTTTTTATGCATGAAATTTTTAGGAATTCATTTATGATTTTTTTTTAAAATGCAAATATATGGACGTATGAAATTTGGATGCATGAAAAATTTATTCCTTTTTTTTTTAAGAAAATGCATTTATGAATACATGAAATTATTGTTTATCTTTCTCTTTTTTTTTTAGAATGTATAAAATTTTATTTTTAAAAATGTATGATTGAAAGTAATGATATTGATATTTTGTCATTATTATTTAATATCAACATTTAAAAGAAATGCATAAGTGTCATGCGAATGCATGAACATATGTATGAAATTTTATTCGAGAATTCCTATGGAGATGCATAAATGAATGCATGATGAAAATGCATGTAGGAAATGTATATTTTTCATTTTTGTTTGCTGAATGATGATATGAAAATGCATATAACTTTATTTTTCATTTTTTTGATTTTTTAAAATGCACGAATGACTGCATAAAATTCTATTTTTTTAATATGAGAATGCATAAGTGAATACATTAAAACTATATTTTTTTTATCTTTTAAATGAGAATGCATAGGCGAATACATAGAAACTTTATCTTTTTTATTTTTATTTTTCATGTATGAATATGAGTCTATTTTTTAATGAATGAGAATGCATAAAACTTCTGTTTTTATTTTTTGAATTTTTTTTAATATGAGAATGCATAAGTGAATACATTAAAACTATATTTTTTTTTATATTTTAAATGAGAATGCATAGGCGAATACATAGAAACTTTATCTTTTTTATTTTTATTTTTCATGTATGAATATGAATCTAGTTTTTAATGAATGAGAATGCATAAAACTTCTGTTTTTATTTTTTGAATTTTTTTTTGTTTGATTTTTTTTATTATTGTTTTTATGCATGAATTTTTTTTAAGAAAATGTATTTAGGAATGCATGAAATTTCTCTTGTTTAGTTTTTTAGAAGGTATGATTTTTTTTAATGTATGAATAACTAAATTTTTTATTTGATGTCAACATTTTTTTTTAAACGAAATGTATAAGTGCAATGAAAGTGTATGAACATATGCATGAAATTTATTTGAGAATTCTTATGAAGAGGCATAAATGAATGCAAGATGAAAATGAATATTTTTCATTTTTGTTTATTGAATGCATGATGCATACATGAAATCTATTTTTATAGAATGAATAATAATATGAAAATTAATTCTATACCTTTTTTTTGTTTCTTTGCTTGTTTGAATAAAACTTTGAAAATATATGATGAGGATGCATGGATAAATGCATTGACTCTATTTGAAACTATTTTTTTTTAGAATGCATGTATATTATTTACATGAGAGTACATAAATGGTGCATGAAACTTTAGATGAGAATGAATGTATGATGCATGAAACTTTAAATGAGAATAGATTCTATGAAATATGTATGGATGTATGAAGTTGTTCGAATGAATGAAACCTCTTTTTTTTTTTTTTAAGAAGAAATATATGAACTTGTGGATGGTGATGTATGCATAAATGAATGGATGCAATCCCTTCTCGTATTATTTTTTTTTATGAAAATATTTTAAATTTTTTTTTTTGCAATATCATGGGGATGTATTAATGAATGAAATTTTATTTTTTTATTTGCAAACATGGATGTATATAAGAATGTATGAAAATCTATTTTTGATTGATTTTTTTTCAATGTGGTATGAATGGACGCATAACCACATTTCTTTGATTTTTTTTTCAAAAAGCTAATATGTAATGTATATGAAAAAAAATGAGATTAACGTTTTTTTATTCTATTTCCAAAAATCATTTTTTAGAGAAAAAATGTGAAATATGGCAATGATGAAGAGACTTGTATACAATTTTTCCAAACTAGAGAGGATCCCTCTTGGCAGGTTTATTTTTTTTCATCACAATTTAATCAGATCATATGATATCACAACTTAATTTTTTATTATGTAGGACAAGAGGAGGAAAGCTCAGGACATTCAGCACAAGAATGTCACGCCCCGCCGATTGTCTCGAAGGGGGTGGGGGGTAGGGGTATGATTTATTGGAAAAGAAGATGATGGAAGAAAAATCAAAAATATTAAAAGAAACATCATCTTTAGATGTTATTTCTCCTCCATCCCCTCCTAGTTGACATGAGAAATGGAAGTTGGCTAGGACTAAATCAGAAGGGCAGATGACATTTGCGCATTCCGAAGAGATTCCACGATAGATTGTATGTTAATAATAAATTCATCATATCTAATGTCTTATTTTTGTAATTAATGTTAACATATTGTATTCTTTTTTACAGGATTCCCTGATGGAGTAGAGCCCCAGGGAACTTTTGTCATCCAAGGAAGACAAGACATATTGACCACTATTATTTGCATCGAAGAGCACCCCGATCGTGTCCGGGCTGTTGGTTATGGTGTGGGGGGTGAGCAATATTTTGGATCCGCTCCCCGTTCTAGCTCATCTTAGAATGCAAGCATAATGGAGCAGATATCTCAAATGAAAGATGAATTAAGGGGTCAATTGAAAGATCAACTAAAATATCAATTAAGAGATCAAATAAGAGATGAGTTAAAATATCAATTAAGAGATCAAATAAGAGATGAGCTAAAAGATCAATTAAGAGTTTAATTGAGAGATGAATTAAGAAGAGAATTTGAGCAGTAGTTGGAATCCATGGACATCTCACAGCAACACACTCCTCTACGGAACGTGCAGTACCGAGAGCTAGCACAAAGGGGAGTTGTGTTGCTAAGGACGAGGAGGAAGACATAAAAACCGATACGTCATATCGGTGTAGTTATTTGTTGGATATCCTCCTCAACTCGTGGCAACTGGGAGAGTGTATGTCGCATCTTCGACGATCCCTACCGTGCCACTTTGAGATGATTTTGTTAGAGTGGTTATCGGAGAAGTTAGATAGGCAGATGTCGAGGTTCCAGTGCCCATATCAGAGTTTAGATTTGTGGGGAAGACACTTGGTACATTTATTGTGTAGCCTACACATCTCCTACAGGCCATTTTTAGAAAGCCTCGGGTATATTGTCATAATTTCTCTTAATATTATTTAAATTGACACTTAATGATATTTCAATTGATACACTTTGTTTTTGTTTTATAGGACGGTGGGAGGAAAGAGAACTCACCAATTGTTGGAGATTTAAGTCCTAAGTCTCAGCCACTCTAGACTGATGTGAATCCACTTCAAGAGTTGGCTAGGATCTCCCACGAGTTATTTGACCCACCTTGTCCAATTCCTTGGGATGAAGCCATCTTTGGTGTGGACAATGTTGGTGTACCATTGCACATATCCCTCAAAGACGTGCTTGAAGTCATCCAGGAAAACCAGATGATAAACATTGCATGCATTCAGTTATGGATGATGTAAGTATACCTTGTTACATGTTATTTGATAAAATATCAACCACTTTTACTAATATTGATATTAACAATGCAGGTATATAAATCAATTAGTTTATAGCACAGGGAATCCTGATATTTATGGATTCCCTGAGCCACAATATATTCAGAAGTCTAGAAATTAAAAGATGGACTACTAGACTTATATACAGAGATGGATCTTATAATCCATAAAGAGGATTTACTTTGCCCATGTTATTCATTCATAAGCTTCACATCTTTATATTTTGATCTTAAGTAATTTAGTGAATATGAGAGTAATGGATTGACTATTTCAGGTCCCATTGGCAACTCAAGCTTGTTTGTCTCGCGGATAACACAATGGTTTGGTTTTGTTCACTACATTGGAAGCCAAATTCAGATATGAAACAAGTAGTACAAGGGTATGATTTAATTAAATTTAAATAATACATCACTCTTGTTTGTATAATATGCAAGTTACTAATCATTTTGGATTTTAATGCAATTAATGTTTGTAATGTTCTTTGCAGAAGATCTACATCCACATCCTAAAACCTACGTTGGATATATCCTAAGGTATTTAATTCTAAATTTTATTTTAAATTAAACTTATTAATTAGTTTTTGACTTATTTCATGATTTGACTTTAATGAAAGTGCAACAAGCAAGAAAGGGAGTTGGGAATGCGGAATTTACGTGATGCATTGGATGAAGACCATAGCCCGATTTTGTATCACTAACTCTTGGGACCAGGTATGAAAATGTGTAAATTGTAGATAAAATGTTTTTCAAGTTTCTCATAATGATGATTAATAACACTTGTTGTAACTGTAATTTTGTTTTTTCAAGACCAGAAGCCATTGGAGAGCCAAACAATAAAAGAAATTATAAAAGAATGGGAAAGATAGTTTATTATAGTTAGAAGAAATTTGTAGATATATATAAGTGTATATAATATATTTTGTACATTGTAGATATATATATATAAGTGTACATTATAGATATTTGTAAAAAATATTATAATTGCTTTTATTCAATGCAAATTCTATTATGGTTGGCTGAATATGGACTGCTAATTGTAAAATTTGCAGGTTTTATGGATAGAAACCAATTCAATTTGTATATTTTCTAAAAAAATCGACACCCAATACATCCGTTAAGACCATAACCGACATAATGTTCATTGAATATCATACAACAACATGGCATACAACATCGGTTACTTGGCCATCATCACTATTATATTTAATAGGCCTGCATAACAATGTCGGGTTTCTTATTCTGGATCTTTCATTTTGAAAACAAATTCTCTCAGATATTTGTGTTCGACTTAGAAATCTCTTTAGATATTTCAATTTAAGCTCTTCCATTGTTTCAAAATTGTTGTCTTCCAAACATCACGTGCTTTGTGATGATAAGAGGTAATGGAAACAATTTAAGGAGTGTAAGTTTTGGATTATTTTCACAAATATTTTATTTTTGTATAACTTTTTTTCTATATTCTCTATTTTTTTAGAAATGTATTTAAAATATTTTGTCAGAATCCCCACTCACTATTTTCTTCCTCATCTAATACTTCTTATTAATTTTGTCTTAGTTGTAATCCTTGTTTTTGCTATCATTGCAGTCAATATTCTTACTTTCATTATTGAGCTTTGCCACCACTGCACCATCATATAGCATGTCTGTGAACATCTCTAGACACCACTTACTCACATTCGAGCATTTTCTTTTCTCATTCTAATACAAAAATCATCTTATCTCAATTGATAGTACAAACTAAATGAAAAAATATAAAATTTCAGATCCTTAATTGAATAAATCTTTTAATAAATATTCAATTAAAATCTCTTATATTTATAAAAAAATATTTTTTTAAAAAATACGATGTAAAGGTTAAAAATCAAATAAAAACAATAGTTCAATATTGATATATGTATTAGAATGATATTTCTTACCATGAAATAGTAAGACGACTGAACATATAGTCTAAATAAGTGTGAGAAAAAGTGTCACAATTGCAATAATTGTAGATGTTATTTTTCAAGGAGTGTTGAAGTACTCATATAAAGAAGATAGTCGTATATTTTTTATAAGAATTTTCACGCAAGGTATTTAAGCTATTGCATAGAGAAATATAGTGTGAATTAAAATGTGACATAGGAAGGTCAGAGCCCATATTAGCATCACCCATCTAATTTACAATAATTTTATTATGAACCAATACCTTTACATCTTTTTCAGTGTCGATGAGAATATCTAAAATCTTTAGGCATTGATTATATATGTCTCTGTATAGAAAGTGACACTTCTCAAATGCCATTATATTTCTCCGATCATTTCTGTGGAGTCATTTATATTCAAGATTGAAATGATAGGCTTACCCTCATCCGAATAGGTGAAAGTATATACAAACATTGTAAAACATGTTATATTAGCATAGGGCACGAACCAGCTATTTCAAAATGAGCTCACTAATGAAACTTGTGATATATATACAAGAAGAAGTTGGGATAACTTATGTAGAACATGGGGATGGATATGGTTTGTAAGGTTCTACATGGTTTTGTACGAATTTTTATGGACTTGTATTTTTAAAAGTATTGGAACATTAAGTGTTCCTATTTATTTTACTCATGGTTGTAAAAAAGAAAAAAATAAGCCTTATTTAGATTCACTTGGAACTTAATAGTTGTCTTTTGATAGTTGGCTTGCACTGTAAACATGTCTAACTGTATTGTATTCTTCTGAGTTTCCAAGATCTAGATTTGATGATGATATTATATAAGATGTTAAAGAATTAATGAAGTGTTTTGCACTCTCTCTTGTACAAACTTCTGCTAAAGACACTCTCCTAAAATAGTAGGAAGTAATGTGATTAAACTATGGTAAAGTTTGCATATGAAAAATTGCAAAATTGTAGTACATGATATTAAATTGATTTCTTTGATAAATTTTGGAAAATAAAAGAACTACAATCAATCTAATGTTTTTCGTTGAGAGTTTTCTAAATAGAATAGTCATTGGAGAGAATGTCAGGGGAGGGGTAAGTTTAAGTAGGTATCTCTGTGTTGTGTGTGAGACTGGTGAGACAACTACTAAGCAAAATCTTACTGAGAGTAGATTAGTTGATGAAATGTAAAACATTGGAAAGTGAGAGTCATACTAGGAGAACGAAAGGTTAAAAACTTTCCAATAAAAGTAAAGTTATGTGAGAATGAGCACTAGGATCCAAACTCTAAGAAAATTTGTGTGTTGCATTGTCAAGTAAATTTAGAAGTTAGAATGATGAATACCATAGCAAAGTTGAAAATGTATTTGTATGTTATCAGTTAGTGTGTGATAATTGTGGGCGATCTACGTGTTTTTACATATCAACTAGAACACAGACGTGTTAACCAGGATGACCGCTTGTTTGTTTTTTTATTGGTAATAAAGAATAAATAAATAAAAAACACTTAAAGAGTTTTTTTAACTCAATAATTAACAAGAGTACACAATATAACAAGAAAAAACAAACACCCAAAAGCTCCTAAATGTAGTAACCTACAAAGAAGAATCTAGCTATTGCAAACATTGGACATGATGAATTGGTTAAAAATTCAACATTTGAAGAGAAACTAAGAAAAAAAATTGAATCACAGAAAAGCACAGGACATCAAATGGATTGAGTCAATTGTGATAAGGTGCAATGGCAACAAGGGACCTAGGATATAAGTATATTGGCAGAGAGAGGGTAGAGGAACATGGCTAACCAAAGACTTAGAGGGAGTGTACTTACAACAACAAGTTGATAGTGGATGTAAGAAAATTCTATTTTATGGTGTACTGACTATGTAGGATGCATGATTTATTATTCTAGATTAGATCGTGTTAACACAAACCAACATGGTAACAAAAGAAGGATTGAAGAAAAGAGAAAAACTAACTAGAAATTCTGGTATAAACTAATTACTTATGTAAATAAAAGAGGATGCATACAAATAGTCAAAAGGCAATATATTGCTTGAAAGAAATATCATAATCAGAACAGAATTTTCGTAGTGGGATAAATTCACATGTGGTTGATACCCAATAATTAGGCGGTGGCAAATGTAACAAGCAATAGCGGTATACTGAAAAAACAAAATGTATATATGATTTATTGAAAAATATTTTATCATTTTGTGTAGGAATAATAAAGCTAGGAGATTAAAAGTTAAATATGCAAAACACTTTATATATATATATATATATATATATATATATATATATATATATATATATATATATATATATATATATATATATATATATATATATTTATTATATATTT
>Ga0099825_1003795_pt1 | contig 20021 bp, 7 predicted proteins | sample SiratroredBW_FD_76838 | JGI IMG/M metagenome (GOLD analysis project Ga0099825, IMG submission 76838) | Root nodule microbial communities of legume samples collected from California, USA - Siratro red BW | ecosystem: Host-associated > Plants > Roots > Nodule | place: USA: California | collected... | reverse complement strand
TATATATATATATATATATATATATATATATATATATATATATATATATATATATATATATTTTATTTTTATTTTTTTCTTTTAGAAATTATTCTTTATTAAGCTTGTCCAAACTTACCTTAAAAATATTAACATTTCCCTGGTAAAACCTAATGAGTCACCTGCAAATTTAAACTAATGTGAACGTACAAGGATATCTAGAACCAAGAAAGGGTTTAAAAATTTAAGTGGAGCAATGCCTTAAAATCGGTTAAAAATTGAACACAAAGTTACATGCACATTATTATTTTTTTTTCCGTTACTTTTTCACTGTTTAACTGAGTTGTTGGTAGGGTTTGGATCCTAAAACAATGTTTAGGAGGCTGGTAGAAATTTAGATTCCTTGGGAATTGTTGAGGTAGAAAGAGATGAGGTGAAAGTTGCATAATTATTGATAATCATTGTTCTCTTCTTGAAAAAAAGTTGCATGTTATTGTGAAATGCAACTAGAGAAAGTAAAAGTGGTAACTAGCATGTTAGGTTAGGATTAATTTTGAAAATTTTGTTAAGTTCTTTCTAGAAGCTGGCAGAGACAAGTTATTACTTCTCTAAAATAGACCAAATTGAATAGCAAATTGACTATTGAATCCACAATGATCTGTTTCTCATTTGGCTCTAATTTGTGGCTGTGTAGCATGAGATCATATCAGGTCTCATTAAAAATGTGCCAACACCAAGTTGAACCCAAATCTTCATTCATGTATTATTGTTATATGATAAAAAGGGAAATTGGGAACTGATATATGCAGACCATAAACATAGCTCTAATGAAAATCTTTTACATGTATCTATCTTTTGGGAAAGCACACAATGTGGTTAAATACACATTAAATCAATCAGAACCTTTTTTTATGCTTACCATAGAATGGAACAGTGGATAATAATAATAAGGAAAAAAAAAAAACGAATGTTGAAACAATAGATCAAAAGGGTGTTTATTATTTTTCTGTTCTTTATACATAAAGTTCTCCCTCATTTATGCCAAGAACACTTCATTTGGAATCTTAACTCCCTAGCTTTCCCTTTAGGCCTTTAAGTAGTCAAGTGTTTTTATATGATGTGACAAAATTAGTTATAAGAGCATCATCCATGACGTACTTTTTTTGGCGCTTCCTTGATGATAGTCCATTGCCATCCGAAAGCTAGACTTTGCTCTTTCTTCTGCTTATTTAATTGTTTTTATCTTAATGATTTTCATTACAGAGAAAAGCTGGATTAGTTTGGGCCTTTAATCAGATATGGCAACCTTTAATAGCAAAAAAGTGGCCAAATTTTGATGTACGATGCTTTATTTGGGGCTCAAATTACTGTTTTTAGATTCCAATGGAATATAATTTTTGGACCCAGTAATCAGACACAAATCTTGAATCATTTAGCATCTGCAAGCAATCACAAACCCAGAATATTGGGCTTTCTGGCTTGCAAATTTATAAACTTTAACCTCTTTTTATAACCTTCAATGATTTAGGTTCACTTCCTTTGTAAGAAAGGGAAAAAGGTGCTTAATGTCGGTAATCATTTATAAACTTGTGGTTGGAATCACTCATTTCTCTCTCTGTCCTCCCTCTCCCGTTCATGATCAGATGAACCATAACACCCTTTGATCATTTGTACTACAACACTGTCGTTTTCTTCTCAATGTGTACGTACATATTATATAGCCTCAAACACTAAAGTTGAAGCTCTAAATTGTTCATGCTCCACAGTTTATTTCATCTCATGAAATTTTGATGTAGCATAGCAAAACAATGTGGTATTTGGCTATGATTTTGGTTGTGATATTTAGCAAGTAAAGTTGATTAGATGGAGTATATTTGTACAAGTAAAGGTAAATTAAGGAAGGGTTTAACTGACATAACATAACACATTAGTTTGGATCTATGTAGTAGAAAAATACTTCGGTTGTTGGCATAGTAAGCATAAATTGCACCACGTTTTTTGAGGCTAAGTATGCAGTAAAATGAATGATTAAGATGGCTTTTTTGTGTGTGTTGTTTAGAATTGTTTAATTAGCTACACAATCAATGACATTATGTTTTAGATTCTGCCTTGTGTCCCACAAAAAGCTTTAATGGTAAGATATTTTGATCTTATCATTTTTTTCATGTGGACAGGGAGAGATTGTTAATCAGAACAATATGCACTAACTCAACCAAGAGAATCTAGAGTTTGTCAAACTGGGGACACCAACCTTGTTGTTTTAGTTGCCAATACTCTCCCACTTGGAAACCCTTTCTCACAAAGCTTCTAAATAATTTTAAAGTGAGCATCAGTGTCTCCAATATGCTCTAGCATGAAGGCCTACCTCAATTTCACTTCCTTTGCTTCCAACAGCACTAATATTCTCTCACCATCATTTTCAATTTTAATAACCATTTTAAGGTACACTGTCTTGTTGTTTGACCTAGTGCTCAAGCCATGAGAACCCAATCACTCCTCCACTTTAACCAAGCTAATCTTTATCAGTACTACTACTACATTAAAGTCCTGAAAATACCAAAACAATAATGCTTCACGTGAGTACAAATAATGCTTCATCTCAAATCTGTTATCTAAAGCTGCAATGTTATGGCACATGCTGCAACTTATATCCCTTTATACTTCTTCACCCCTTTTACTTCTAAACGATAAAGGTCGAATTTTCTGCTTGGCACAATCGCAGAAACGCCTAGTATGAAAGCAGATAGAGATAATGGCAACATGGGATGTCATCCTCAACTTTGCAGTTGGTTTGTTGAAATGGGGGCAGGACCATGCATATTAGTGCTCTCCAACCATAATTTTACTGACATGCAGCAGCATAGTTCCTACCATTCACATATATACATATATATACACATAACTTTTCTTGCACAAACTAGAAAAAAAAATGTGAAACTGAAAATTAAATAATTGATTTTAGGAGAATCCCATGACCATGAGGGAGCAGGATATGGAAAGGATGTGACTTCTACTAGTGGAACTTGTGTGCTTTGCTTGAGAAACCTACAGCTCCACACTGAATTTTGTGTAACTTTTTTCTGTTTCATAGTTACAGTAAAATTAACTTACACACTCCACAATTTAAGTACATCCAATTGGTAACTGCCCTTTTAGCAAGTTAATTGTTTTTTCCTTTGGGCATCTAAAGCTGTTTCCAATCAGTGATTTTTCCTCTGATTCGGGCACTGTATCTGGACTAATTTGATTCAACTTTACGCCAAGCTTTACAACCATATCCTTTAATTCGAAAATCTTTAATTTGTTCCTACTTAATTTTGGCTTTTCTTGCTTAAAGGTTGTGTGTGTACTCTATATTCCTCACATTTAAGCAGAGCTAAGAAACAGTAAGTAAAAGTAAAAGTAGCTGTAAAAAAAGATTGAAAGCGTGTTTGATTGTGATGAAGTCAAGAACTAAGTCCAACTAAGCAACGACGCGTGGACCTTTCTTATGCTAAACCCACAAATATTGAAAGCCAGTTTTCTTGCAATACTGCTATAGTGCTGTGTTATGTGTTATGTTAGTCCAAGGAACATGGTTCTTCTTACAAGGACAAACGAGATCTCTTTGTTTCTTCTAAAGCTGTCTAATTCAGTTATGGTTCCACCAATGGTGTTGAACCACTCTTAAGTCATCACCTGCTAATTAATCACGCGTTATGCTTCAATAATTTGTGTTTCATTGATATCAATGCCACCTTGACATTGAGGAATGTTGGTTCCTCTAACTTAATTAATGTTGCACAAGTAATAATCAATGCATGATACACATGATGTTGAAATGCTGATTGAGGTTGTTTGATTTTGATCTGTATTATTCCTACAAAAGTAATCATTTTCTAGAACATTTATGTTTCGTTTTCGATTTCTTAATCCTATGTTTAGGTATTAAAGTAGAAGATAGCATGCGGTATTTGACGTTGTGCTTGCAGTTTTCTAACGTGGCCCGACTAATTAATAAGTATAAAGTTTTTCTGAGTGCTGACAAAATATATCATACCCTAATAAATTTGAGAATATTGGTATTCCCACCTATAAAATCGTACAGCTGTTACAGTTTTATGCAATAGGTATAATAATGAAGCTTAAATTTGAGGACATTGGTGATTTTTTTAAGCTTTATTCGTCACTGAATTTCTCATATTTCATTGGGTCAGCAGTGATGACTTCAGTATATGGAATGTCGGTTGAAAGCAAGCAAATTTTCCAAAATTTAAAAAAAAAATGCTTAAAATAATTGTGAACTGAATTCACTTACTATGGGTTCTTATAAGTTATAATCATAATCTATACTGAAGTTTGGTTGATATTAAGAACATTATTACACATTATTACATAAGTAAGAAGATTATTTTTTATGTAATATATATATAGACACACGTAAAAAAAAAATCGTATATAACCCCCTTATACCTTCTATGTTTTCACGAAAAAATTTTAGTAATTTGTTTAAAATTGTCAAATAAATTAGTCTTCAGCATATTTTATTGTATTGCTAGGTTAAGAACACACTTTGAAAAGAGGGAAAGTTACTTCCAATTAAATGCATCTACACTACCAAATTATATTTTAATTATTAAATTATGTATACTAAAATATGACAAAATAATAAATGAAATTATTTATTAAATGAAAAGGATAAGGAGCTAACTGAATGCGTCGTAGACGAATAACTTCCATTATTCATTATTCAAAAAGTAATTTATATTTTATAATATTTTCGGAGATAAGATTTTTATTTTCACAAAAAGTTATAGATAATATTTTGTTGAACATTATTTACTTGGTTTTATAATTTTGTATGTTACTTTATATGTTAGTTTTTTAATTTTAAGAAAATTACATGTTAAATACATTAATGTATAATTATTGTTGAAAATTAATGAGTATGATTAAAAATAAAAATTTTATTAGTTTATTATAATTAATTGAAATTAAAGTTATCATTTTCTCTTCTTCTTCTTTTTTTTTTTTGTAAAGCATCTTCTTGCCTGATAAATCAGGGATTAATCTCCCAAACTGTAGTGAGGTGCTAGTTACCTTCTATAACTTTCTTTCTTCTCTTTTTAAAATAAAAAATAAAATCAAATATTAAGTTACTAAGTAACTTTAAGTGAAAATAAAATGCAGATGCTAACAAGTAGCTCTTTCTTTAACTCATTTTTTTTTATATATATATTTTTATCATTTGAGTGAAATCTGAAGTGGGCTCTACTAAGAGAGTATGGGCTTCAGTTATATACTTGGTTTCGTATAGTTTTTTTTCTTATAATAATAAAAATATCAAAAAGTATGTTATTAACATCTTAGGTAGTATTATGTATAAAAGAAATTATATAATGACAGGATAAACTTCTTTGTGATAAAAATAAAATAAACATTATCATATGGTAAAATTAATTAACGCACAAATTAATCATAATTAATTATGTATAAACTAATTTTAATACATAGAAATTTATTTGTTTTTATTATTTTTCAAGAAGTGATTATTGAAGTACTCCTCCATATGTTTTTGTTAATAAGTGCCTTAAGGTCTCAACATAAGCATTGTATTCTATATTTGTAGTAATTTAAAAAATATTATATTAACTTTTATGTTTTTAAATATTACGAAGTATTTTGATTTTGATTTTCTTGATCAATATTTTCATGACATTTTTATCTTGGTAATAATAACAGTCGGCATCGGTGACTTTACGCCCCCTTCCCCATCTTGTTTATCATTTTGGTAATCTTTACTTGTCTCTTTTGTTTTCATGCAACCAAAATAATTTGTTTTATTCTCAATAAAGAGCTAAATTAATAATTACGACACTAAAAATGCTTTCACTTTTTTTTCTTCAATTTCATTGTTTTTAACCTTATTAATTAAGCAGTGTCCGAGTAACAGGAGACAGATTCTTTGTCCCAGTATTGGAAATTGATTAGCCTCAATTAATGAATATAGTAATGAAGTTAGTTAGATTGGTAATTGATCCCCTTCAATGTGCACAACTTTTCTTCCTCTTGATTTCAAATTATTTGAACTTTAGAAGGGCTTAAGGTCCACATGGGGAGGACCTCTTATTCTGTTCATTCTTTTATCCTTAAGAATGCCCTAGTTCTTCAATTGCTGCTCATTTGGGACCATGCCCACCAAGAACAAACACCTTCACCACTCACCACTTCATTAATATATATATATATATATATATATATATATACAAACCTCATAAAAAAAACCTCATAATCACCCCAAAAATATGGCACATGCATTAACATCATTCTTCAACATTTTTCTAATCATTCCAACTTGAGTGGACCTCATTTCTTAATTTGGTATTAAAACATGTCTGATTCAATTCCAACACTTTCACCCATTTTGTGGCCATGAAGTAATTCTAATTCTAGGAAGGAGTTCATATAAGGCAATTCAACCACATTTTGAAGACCGTGACATAAGTAAACACTGATCAAATTAAACATCCACATCAATGAAGCACATAAAAAAAGGTCAAATGGCCCAATTGAAGGGCTGTGAAGAGTGGAGGCTACGTTGGGTAGAGACTAAATTAAAGCCTTAAAGTATGGGAAGAAGAATTATGATGAAGGCTAAAGACAAAAAAATGAGTGTGGAAGAAGAGATAAACACCCACTAATCCCAACTACCTCACCACAAACCCATGTTACAAAGCATGTATTTTTCCAACCTCAGGGAAAAAGGGTAGCACATTGATGTGGGAACAATAGAAAAGGATAAATTGCTTCTTTTTTTTCAGAGGTCAAAATCTATAATTTGAACTTTTCAATTAATACAAATAAATTGATTTTTCTTGCATTTTATTTCCACAAGGTTCAATTCTCAAAAAATTGAGTGTTTTAGCCCCCACAGGTGAAATGGGCCTACCATTTGTACCCTATTATTATTTACATATGAGGCAATAGGGTATTAGAGGTGGGTCATTTTCATTGCATTGCCACATAGGCTAGTAGTTAAGCATGGTGGTTGCTAAAGAATATTAGTGTCTCTTGTGTGGTGGCATGTACAACTGTAGACAAATTACGTGGTAAATAGGCATCCTATGTGTTAGGTACTTTTGTCAAGCTTATTCAGCTACATGCCTCTCTCTAATAAGACTAGTCATTTTTTTATGTATATATAAGTAATACTATGCAACTAGCACCAGTAGAAGTTTGGACCAATGTTCCTGTGCTCAAGGATATTATTACAAATAAATTCATTGTATAAAATACATGTTATCAGGCTCATTTCAATTTTTGCTTTCTTTTTGACTTTTTTTCTATTGTGGATAAAGTATATATAGAGATGGGTAATGGTATCAATGGGTTTTCTTTTGTGCCATTTCAATTTAAACGTGTTACTCGAAATAAAGGGTCAAATATTAGGTTATATTTTGAGTATTGTATTCATTGTCACTCGTATTTACCAGTTTCTACGAAATTAGAAAAGAGGATAAATTTTATAGTTTAGAAATTTAGAAGAAGTGATAGGCGAGATGGGGAAATAGAAATCTTAAATATTTCTTCTTGTTTCTTTTGTCCATATCCAATAAATAAATGAAATTATGATCGTCTAGATATTACTTCTAATAAACGTTCCTTTTTCCTCTACGATATTATTGTAGCTAAGAAACATGACTATATAAACTAAATGTAATCCTTCTATGACATTTTTTTTTGTTTACATGTATAATAAAATATTACTTCCTACTTTTTTTGACTTGAAATTCTAAATGTACTATATATATTTATAATAGTACAGATCTAAATTGTCCGGATATGATTTGTTCTTAGTAATATATTTTATACAAAGATGTTGCTTTTTATGAAAATGGCTGAACTTGTATATTTTGAAAATGTAAAAAAATGTGATTGAAATAGTTTTGATGCATTAACTATGATTTTTTATGTTGTAATGGTTATTAAAAGGTATATTATAGATTTATGTTGGGAATTGTTTGTAGTTTAAATTTATGCAAGTTATTAATAAAATTAGTTGGTTTAAATTTTAGTTTAAAAATATCTGAGATATATGTTGATTTTAGTTTAATAAAGTTTTGTTTGACCATATTACATTGAAATAATTAGATGGAAATATATTTTTAGAACTTATTTAGTATGTTAAAAAAAATATTGTAGTTGCCTTTTTTTGAAAAAAGTTAGAATTTTTGTTTAAGTAAAAATTTCATCTAAAAAATTTGTGAAAAATTTGGCTCAAACAAAACTTTGACAAGTTTTGTTAAGTTTTTTTTTTTTCGCTCAAGTAATAAATTTCCTTTCAAATCAAAATTTGATAATTTTATGTAAAATTGTTTGTAAAGGTTTTTTTCACAAAGAAGAAACTTTTGCTTAAGTGAAAATATGAGATGAGAGATAATCAATAAATTAAGAGTTAGACACTTGATTTGATATATGTTTAATTATAAAATATGCATTAATATATAAATGAAATTTAAACACCCTATATAAATTACAAAAATATATGTACATTATTTTAAGAAATATATAAATATGTGAGATTTTAAAACATTATAACTTATCTTATTTTAAGCAGTTTATATGTTATTGTCCTTAAATTAGGTCGTTTATATGTTATTATCCTTAAATTAGGATAACTGTATCTTATACGAAAACAAATAATGTTACCGAAAAAAAAAATCACAGAATAAGGAAAAAAAATAAATATATCTTTTACTTTGTTTACTTTTTTTAAAGATGTATATATTATAATTTTTCATGAAAAGGAAAATCTAGTTTGAAAAGAATTAAATGTGTAATAGTAAATATTATATATGTATGTATATATATATATAGTCACTATTAATGAGATGCTAAACATGGTTAATTTTAAAATAATAGGCACAATGAGGAAAAATTCATATGTTTACTAAATATTAAATATAAAAATACTACTAAATACAGATTAATTTTAAAAGTGTTAATAAATTATTTAACCGTGAAAGATATGTGGATTTCAACCCAAAATTTAGATAACTTATAAACATCGGAAAACCTATTATTATTACAAAAATCATAATTAAATGTTGGGTGACTTTCTCTACATAATATAGAAACTAGAAATAAGATGTCTAAGAATCTCAAACGGTGAAAGAACTGTATGCTTGGTACCATCAAGGTGCATATTACATTAAGATCAAAGACGACAAGACAAGAAAGATTATATTGGGAATGACAAAATTGTGATCAGTCAAATAAAATATTCTCTAATTTAATTCTTTGACATATTTAATAAGGAGTTTCCGACTTTTTTTATTCCCCTTGGCTTCTTTACTCCCCGAAACTTTAGTAATCTCTTTATAGAGAGCAAAGTTTAGTAAACTCCATTAATAATAGAAATGTATGTATTATATTTTTAAATTCGTCATTGAAAATTTTGCCAGCGACTATCAATTCAGAAAATTTACAATTTTATCATAATCCTTAAAAACCATAATTGGGCATTGTATTAGTTGTTTATAGATTATCTTTTTCAATATCTAAGGACTATTATGACTAATATATATATATATATATATATATATATATATATATATATATATATGTTTTTGTTAATTATAGACACTAACGTGTTTCACACTTAAATTTATTTAAAGATATAGTTTGAAATTTTATTTATTTTTTTCGGGTGTATATGTTAATCCAATAGCCTCTGAAAATTGAGTTGACCTGGTATTTCTAGAGGAAACTACCTTATACTTGGTCACCAAAAGGTAAAGAAAAGAATAAAAAAAAAAAAAAAAAAGTACCATTAATCACATGACCTTATTATTTTAAACACAAAACAAAAAAAACTAAAAAATATAATTTACAAAAAAATTAAAAAAAAAAAAAAAATAAAAATAGAAAAAAAAAAATAAAAAAAAAAAAAAAAAAAAAAAAAAAAAAGTTACATTAATCACATGACCTGATGACTTGTAAGACAATGTACATTGTCTCAAGACATGCCATTATCAGCACAATTGCAGGTCCCCACTTCTTTTGCTACATTATTATCTAACACACCACAAACAAAATTTCTAAAGTGCTAGAATATTGTACAATTTTGTTTTTATTTTCTTACCGGAAAGGAACATGTAATTTTTTCAAGGTAGAAAAAGAGGTATTTCCAAATTGTTAAATTTGACCTTTAGATTGACTGTCAAGAATTTATCTGTAAAATAATTTATCCAAAAAATAATATAATATTAATATAAAAGTGAGTAAGAGAACTAAGTGGCTAATATAAATTGATATTTATTTATAACCAATTTTGGATTTATATTAAAATATTCCAAAATATTTAAAAAAAAATGTAATAGGAAGAAGAGATCCTAGCTCAATAAAATTGGTCAGTCAGAGTGGTAATCGAAATTAAAAAATTATTGATTATTTTGTATCAAATTCATGGAATATATATAATGATGATGTACTGTGCAATAATTTGTGTAGGCATGAAACGTTGAAACGTGTAGTTCCTTTCTAAGTGTAATACAGGAGAAGTAGCTCCTTGTTTTTCCTCTTCCAATATCCACAGAATTGGGTACCTTATTTTGCAAGCATCTTCCCCAAAATAGTGGATGCAGCTATTATATCTGTATGCCAACAGTGGCATGCAAGAACAGATTCTAAGCACAAGAAATTGGAACCCATATGAAGGGGACCAAAACAACTGTTATTCCATCACCATTTTGAACCGCCAAAGTCCCACACTGTTGCTATAATTTTGAACTATCACCATGAACCCCGATTCAAAGCTACTAAGTCATTATCCATTAACTAGTTTAGGGGTTGGGGGAGATGAACGTTTGAATCATATCTATATTTATGCACGTTTTTTATTGACTTTCAACCCATCACCAGTGACCAATATTCTAGCTGTGACACCAACCATAGTTTTCTAATTTCCATCAAAACATGTCATTTGTGAGTCATATGTGACATTAAAATCTTCGATATCTACATAGGTTTTCTTCACTTTCAAATAAAAACTGTATAAAGGATTTTGAACTTAATACGCGCGTTTTCTCGCCCAAACTGATTCCTCTGCAAGTTTCTCATCATCTGTGTTGAAGTTTAATTTTTATTTTGAAGATAAAAGCAAGAAGCAATGTTGGTGGTGAATGATCAAATGATCATGCTCCTATTGTCATCTTGACTTAAACCACTCTTACATTATTAGTGTTGGGGCACTTTTCAGGCTAAAAAAATATCGATACTCGAGCTAAGTAAATGTTTAATTAGAGAATGAATTATGAGGTTTACTATAATGGATTCAATGATTATATATATACCTCTTCTTTATAGAATGGTACATCATGATGAAATTAGAAAACTAGTCTCCCGAGTTACCGTGCAGATATGAAAAGTAGGGCACTTTAATGAGACAAGGAATGTAATTAAGTGGAAGAAAGTGTTTGTATCGATAAAATGGTAAAACTATGATCCATATTCGTTCATGCATGAGGAAAAACTGGTAATATTTGTATTCTCTCAAATTGACATTAAGAACTTTCCTTTTTAAGCTGGTTCATTGCATGCGTGAAGAAGTATTTGTGTTGTTTGGTGTAGGAATATTTATCACGCAACTGCACGTGGTGTTGGATTGGTCTGAGGTGGTGGCACAGAAGATAGTACACGTGTGCACACATGGTATGTATTTGAATTAAGACACCGCAAAATATGGCATGCCATGTATGAGCTAGCTAGCAAGGTTGAATTGAATCTATTGGCTCCACAAAACCTATCCAAGAAAAACAGGGTGATTTTCTTTCGTTTTGTGTCTTAAATATACTTTAAAATATTTTGTTTCGTTTTGTGTTTTAAATATACTTAAAAGAGGTTTAACCTGAAAGTTATAGTTATTTTGCAGTTCCCTATTAGACTAATGGCTTGTGATTTCATGCTACTCAGCTACGTTGCGCTTGTTGTTTTGACAGTGCCTGAGATTTTTATGCAAGTGGAAGATTTTGGCTGTAATGCCAAATATAGATAAAGCCAAAATGGTCCAATTCTATAATCATAATCTATCTGGGTAATGTTATATCTCAAAATTAACCAACCAAAGGTACATCACAGTACCATTTCATTAAAATTCAGGTTCTTCGGAATATGATTCATCCCTCATATTACATATTTAATAGTTTTTGTATTTATTTCAATAATATAATATACAAAAAGAAAGAAGAAGAAAATCAAATAACTTCAAAAAATTATGATATTAAAGAATAATGATTAAAATAAAGAGTCATTTTTTTTAATCATGCGTAGATAGTGTAACGTCCTTGTATTATATAACTAACCACATAAATTAAATATAAACACTAATCATAATATATTCATCAATGTTCATAATATACAATAAATAGATGAAACTTAAAGTCTTAGATTAGTCTACAATTTTCTCTTGACCATGCAATATTTTATACTCATGTGTCGGTTACAAATCATAATAAAATGTTGTATTAAAAATACTGGAAACGTAAACTATTAAAATTAAGATCAACGTGTATATATAATTGCAAAAAAAACATTGAAATTCATCATAAATCCAAGAGATTCTATCTAATCCATTTCAAATATTTTACATCTATATCTAGACCCAAAACTTACAATAGTTACAAAATAACAAACACAAGCTAGATGAATTTTCAATTTCAAACTGCAACAACACCTGCAACAAAATAAACTTTTTTTTTTTTTTTCAATAGAAATACTCTATTTTATGTTGCCCTTCTAGCTGATAAGATCTATTTATAAAAAATAAAAAATAAAAAAAATAAAAAAACTTCAAAACTTAAGAAAAAATTGTCTTATCTCCCCAAGAGAGAAAGAAAGAGGGAAATAAAAATTATTCTAATAATACCATTAAAAAAATTACTTATTTCAAGTTATTTTTATTAGTTTAAAAAAATATTCCATTTTTTTAATGTTTATAAAAAAAATCTGAATCATTATACTAGAAAGATGAAAGTGAGAATGAAGAACAGATCTTCTACAAGTCTTAATGTAACTCAATCACGTTATATGCATATTTTTTTAGCATTTGAGATGAATTAAGATTTTGATAAAATAGTGCATTGAGTGTAATTAAATTTAAATAACGATATATTAACATCTTTGCTCAAATAATTGTATTAACTCATACATCATTAATTCATATTATTATAATATAATTATTAAATACTTGTTTCCGTTGTAAAAATATTATGTTTCCTAAGTTTAGTTCGTGTAGTAGTCCATCTAGTACAACTCTTTTAATATAAATTAGTGAATAGTGGATTAAAATACGTACCCTACTTCACCGACAGACAAATATTATCCCACTTATACTAAATCTAGTACACCTTATACTCAAAAGGTAATTGCGAAACGTGTTATTATAAAATGTAAATATTTAATATATATCATTTATTGGGTTAAATTAATCTTTGCTAACATCAATATTAAAATGTCTTTCGTAAATATTAACTTATTTCATGTAGAGTTTCAATCATGTTAAAAAGTTTATCTTCTTAAATATTATTTCAATCAATGCCAACCAAAGCCTGATTAATCTGGAACACATTATCTTAGTTTATACTAAATATTAAATAGATTATTTGGCATTTTACATAGAAAATGAATTAAATCAAATTCCCACTCATTATTATATGAATCACACATCTCTCAACTAGTATCACACATTATAATGACCTTGTTCTTTCTCCATCTCATTGGTAAGTTAAACTACTATTATTATTATTATTATTATATAGATACATTATCCATTCATTTATTTTATTTTTTACTATGTCAACTTTTTTTAATATAATCATCAAATATTTTAACTACTTATAAATATATAATCTCATATTTGAGATGTATAACTAAATGTATGGAGATGTAAAACAAATTATACATTAATTAAAAATATATACAAGTTATTATTATTATTATTATTATTATTATTATTATTATTATACATATATATTACTTTATAAAGTAATTTTATAAATTAAAGTAAATTTAAACTACTTTGTAATCATTTATATTATGAAATTTTTGGCGCATTAAATTTATCTTTTAGATTAACGTTTCTTATGATTAAGTTATTGTGTTTTGTATTATATATAAATAAGGAAAGGGTTATTTATATACTAGAAAGGTGTAAAGTAACCATATAAGAGAAATTGAAAATTGAGTGAACGATAGAGTGAAGTTGTCCTAAATAAAGAATCTTTAATCTAGATTAGACTCTTTTCACCTATACTTTATTTGTTCTTCCACCTCTTTCATTTTCTTTACAATTAGAAAATTGTTTAAGAAGTATTGGTTTCAATTATCGTAAGGTGGGAAAATTGGTCTACAGAACTTTATATAATTGTCCATGTGAAATCAGATTACGAATTATATTATAGGAACATGCGCAAGTTGCTAGTAAAAGTCGTTTGAACTCGACAAATTAACAAGAAAAAATTATAGAAATATGTTTCAAATTTGACACTTATTTCAACTTTTTTATATTGTTATTATTATTATTCAATGGATAAGGTTAAAGCCCGGAATATACATTCAATACAATCGCATTCCATAACCAGAATAATAATTTTATTATTTATGGGTAACTTAAAAGCTTTCTTTTGCATGGAAAAAGGGATTATTATATTTTGCACTAAAAGCTTAGGTTATTTATATACAACCTGCATATACCAATGATCACCTCATTAATTCATTTGTGAGTGTGGAAATGACAACGTTTTTACAATGGTTATTAAATATGCTTTGCAAGTCGTCGTCATCACATCGGAAAAGTATTCATTTTCACCTTCTTTGTCAGTTCAGTTGTCACTATATTTACTATTGCTTTGCTATTATAATTATCACCATCTCATAATTATTAACGTCATTGTTTTACATATTCTTCGAATAAACATAATCATAACATCTAACTATAAATTATTACTTATAATCTATGCAAATTCTCTAACAATTGCAGAGGTCAGTTTCTAAAGCATTACTTACATTAGCATTTCAATTGCTTAAGATGTATAAGATAGTCTACATATATAATTTTGCGTCTGTATTATCAAATTTCAAAGTAATAGTTTATAAATATTAAGAACACAAATTTTTAAATACATTTTTTTAGAGGCTTTTTCTTGTAATTATACAAATTTGTAAGTCTTGTGGCATCTGATTCAATGATCCTTTCGTGATGATTTTTTAAATTTTAGTAAATAAAAAAAGCCTTAGAAAATATGTTGTTATCACTTATTTTAATTGATTATTGTTGATAAAAAAAACTTATTGTAATTTTTTTATGAATTGGTCAAAAGTGACATATAGTCAAAGCTAAACAAAAAAACCAGCTCTTGAACAGATCAGAAGTTTGTTGAATATGTAGTCTTCTTGCAATATTAGTATAAGGGTGATGTCGACTAATTACTTATTAAAAATTATCTGATCTCCTCATTAACATTATCTCAATTTTAATTTATATTTATTGTAATTTGTACCTAACTATTTTTAGTTTCACGTTACAAACATTTTTTCTCAGTCCTAAGAAAATCCCTCATTCTCAAATTTCTGCGTCAAAAGAAAACAACGGATAGCATAAATTACACACTCCATTCTAATTGCATGCTGTCTTCTTCCTTCGTTAAATATTAATTTGAATATTTGCGTTTGACAGCAAACAATATTGTTAAAAAATCATATAAAAAATATGTTTTCTTCTTCATCCAATTACCACTCCCCTCGGCACCCAAAAACTGAAACAAGAGATAAATTGGTTGACCACTGCTTGACCGTGCAATGATTAACAGCTAAAAACCCTTTTTACATACTGTTATATATTCTTTCACACCAAACAATAATCATGTTTAAAAAACGAGATCAAATTAAGAAGATTATTATTTAATTAAATGCAACGTCTTATCTCACTTTATTAACACATGTTTTCATGATGAAATCCCTATTTTTCAAATTTATACGGGTTTCGTGAGAAATACTTCGTCATCTTTGCCTCTTGAATACGTAGATGAAGTCACCCTCTTTGTCCCCTTCCCCTTTGGTCTATATATATAGCCACTCACCCTTGGTTTTTATCATATGCAACAACCTCAAAAAATCTCGTTCAATATTAAGAATCCTGTTTCCTCTGTTTTCTCTCCTCTGTTTCACAACACCATGGACTACAAACTCAAAACCTCAACAACACCTTCTCCACCAATCCCAATCCATGTTCCCTCCATGCTCTCAAACTCTCCTCCATCTTCATCTTCTTCACCTCCCTCACACTCTCCCACACCTTTCCCTTCACCCTCTCAGGGCTCTCCCTCTGCTGCTCCCCCCTCTCCGCCGCCGCCGGTGGTCGTCAGCCCTTGCGCTGCCTGCAAGATCCTCCGCCGCAGGTGCGTCGAGAAGTGTGTCCTGGCTCCCTATTTCCCTCCCACTGATCCCCTCAAATTCACCATTGCTCATAGAGTCTTTGGAGCCAGCAACATCATCAAGTTCTTGCAGGTACCATACACACCATGCATTCACCAATACTGGTTTTTTAATTTTCCTCTTTGTTGCTTTGTGTTTGACAAGTCCACTCTCCATGGCATTTTTCTTGGAAGACAACAAAAAATTAGTTAAATTGTCTCTGGGTCACTTCAGAGAAACAAAATCATGGGTTTTGGTCAATAGTGGGAGGAAAAGCTAGCAAGGGGCATACCTAATTGATGCCCATGATGAACTGTGCATAATTCTCTCTTCTTTCAACTCTAGCAACCACTGCTTTCTTTTTCATCTTTTAGTGAAAAAGAATGCCCAAGTCAAACAACATTTTCTAACTTTCTTTTTCTATCTTCCTTTACTGCTCCCCATTGTCACCAACAAAGTTTTAGTTTGCTCTCATCTGCATAAGACTGCATTTGTTAGCAATATTTCACAATGTCGGAGTTTGTTACAAAACTAAAATTTAGAATCTTGGTGACCACTGTATATGATCAATGGTCAAAATTTAGGTGTTCCCATTTGGAATATGTCCACACTATGTTAATCAGTTTTGGGCACAGCAATTGTTTTTATTTTCTCCAATTGTGTTAATCAGAAGGAACATGCATTGATTTTCAGGAGCTACCAGAGTCCCAGAGAGCAGATGCTGTGAGCAGCATGGTTTATGAGGCAAATGCTAGGATTAGAGACCCGGTTTATGGGTGTGCAGGTGCAATATGCCAACTTCAGAAGCAAGTGAGTGAGCTTCAAGCACAATTGGCTAAAGCACAAGCTGAGCTAGTGAACATGCAGTGCCAACAAGCGAATTTGGTGGCTCTAATTTGCATGGAAATGAGTCAGTCGCAGGAGCAGCACATGGTGCAGCCTCAGCCTCACATTGACATGAGCTGCTTCATAGAGGACAACAGTTTTGGAACTGCTTGGGAGCCTCTTTGGACATGAACATGAAGCTAATGAATGTTATGTATCTTATTAGATATTTGCATTAGAGAGAGATTAATTTGTTCTATAGTAACTGCTAAAGTTTTCAACCTCCCAAGTGGAGGAAGAGATAATGAAAATTATACTCGGGGAATCCATTTTCAATAAAGTCATTAATTAGTTATATGGTAGATATGCGTCATCGTTTTTGCTACCTCATTAGTCATTTCATAAGCCAAACCTTTGACAATGGAGAAAAATAAAATAAAGGAAAAGGAAAAAAGGAGAATAAGAAGAAGAAGAAGAAGAAAAATATAATTGATGGCGGTCCTCTCCAACATAATGACTCAAGAAAGAAAAGTGCAATAGAAGAAGAAAATTAGTACAAGGGATAGCTGTTTTAGTCTGAGTCAGCATAGTCTTGAAGCACCTTTGCAACTGTTTTTTTGGACCTCTTCATTTTTCTTTTTCCTTTTCTTAATTGAAAAAAAAAAATGAGCTTTTCGTGTCACACCAACCGTGGACAATGTGAAAGTGCCTTTTCTAGCTATCTAATAACATCCATTCTACTATTTTTGCTTTCTGCTTGTAATACCATGGCACCTTTAGCATCTTCATCTATTTGTACCAAATCATTTCAAGACTCCTCTACACAAGAAGACATATGTTGATTAACTTTGTTTCTCCTTATTTTTATTAATCAAAATCAAAATCTCGTCTCAACAATCAAAGTTGACAGTAAAAATTAACTTCCATTGCCATTGTTCATTAAATATAAATTCTAATTTTAACTAGAGTATAATACTAGTAGAATTTAAGGATCGTGCATAATATCTACATTTTAATTAACTTAGTGCGGCTTTTAAAACTACCACTTTTATTTTTTTAATGTAAACTCTATAAATGTTTTGCTTCCACCATTTAATAGAGAGATAACTTAAGTTGCATTTTACAAGTTCAACCTCTCGTGTGAGTTTATCTATTGTTATATTCATACTACCTTCCACATTTATAGCACTAACCTTATAATATGAAAATTCAGTTCTATTGCATTGATCTTTTAGAGTCCCAAATCACAAAGAGATCATAAGCATTATGAATTTGGATTCATCTTAACAAAATTCTAAATTCGTCTTCCTACTAACTAAGAAAAAATCATATTACCTATTTTGTATTACAAAAAGATATTATTATATTATTAAAAAGAATAACATTATTAGAGATCTCACGTCGACAAGAAATAAAAATCAAATTTTATAATATATAAGTAGAGTCAATTCTCTGTCATTAGCAAGGAGGAGGAAGTAATTGGGACAACACACGTGGAGGATGAAACTGAAAATAATAAGAGTGAAAAGTTGGTTATAACATAAGGGCAGATGTCTAATATAGCAGAAATTGAAGGTTTAACAAAGAGTAACCACAGAAGGCCTTTTAGTAAGAGGTGGAAGCACTTTGTGGCATAGGAAAATTGTGATACTGTTCACCTTCTTCTAAAAATTGCTTCCTTCTTCATCTCTCTCTTTTGCTAATTTCTCTATTTCCAAATCCACAGGTTGTTACCCATCACATAATCGTACCACTATCGTCCTCATAGCTTGCATATTATTTTCTTTTTTCTATGTCAAACAATTGTATTCTGCTACTACTATTTATTGTTCTATTTAATCAAAATAATATACATTCACATTTAAGTATATATCCTTACATTATCCATTATCTTTTTACAATTGGATTTTATGAGAATGAGTTAGACTTAAATTCACTTCTTAATATAGTATCAGAGAGTATTCAAGCAAAGTTTGATTTGCCTATAGTGTCATCTACTGTCGAATCGCTACGAGTATTTAGATCCACACATGATGTGTCTCGATGTCAGGATATATGTTGGAGATCTCACATCAACTAAAGATAATGTCAATTTACATTATATGTGGGACAATACTTACTTTATAAACTATTTTTGTGTAAATGAGTTAAACTTAAACTCATTTTTTAAACACGTCTTTTTTAGTTTATATCAAAGTGTATGAATTTTTGGCCATTATGTTCTTCTAATGTAAATAATAACTAATTTCTTTTATTTTATAATATTTATACAAACTAATATTTTTAATTAATTACATATGGTACACGTTGTGTGTTATGTTTAAAATTTTAATTTTAATACCCCCAAGGCACCTTAATTATTGAAGCAATGTGACAAGTATAATGAGTTCAAAAACTTTAATGCACTTCATATCCTTGTGATATTAGATATTTTGTTTCACAACTATATATTTTAAGGCATTTTGTTTAAGTGAATATTTTAGGTTTAAGTATATGAAGTAGCACCTTGGTTATATAATCCAATTAATTAATGAATAAAATATGAAGATAATAAATGCATATTTTGAAGATTTATAAGATCAAAGGATCAAGCATTTTTGGTTTAATGGTGTGTCCTTAGCGAATGTTAGGCTTAGTATATACCTTTTTATGTACTTTGGCTTTAAACTGATCATATTTATTTGATTTTTCTTGTTTTATGGTTCTCTTTGTATTTTTTTTTTTTTTAATTTGATGGTCTTTTATTGATTAAAGAAAAAGACAATAGC
>Ga0099825_1003793_pt1 | contig 20024 bp, 6 predicted proteins | sample SiratroredBW_FD_76838 | JGI IMG/M metagenome (GOLD analysis project Ga0099825, IMG submission 76838) | Root nodule microbial communities of legume samples collected from California, USA - Siratro red BW | ecosystem: Host-associated > Plants > Roots > Nodule | place: USA: California | collected... | reverse complement strand
TTAATAAATTTACATAAAATTTTTTATTTTTATTTAAAAATATTATTAAAATAAAAATATAATAATAAAAAAAAAAAAAAAAACACTTGAGATCAATATTTTGCATATACCTATATTATAAAAAAAACTTCTACTAAATTTCTTTTCTTTTGTTGTATGTCACTACAATTGTTTTGTGATAAAGGTTAGATAAAATATTGTAACGATTGAATTGCTATATTCTTAATTAGAAATTATTGCACTGTAATTATTAATTATAATTTTTAGCATAATGATAAATATATTAGATATGATAAATATGTTAGATGTAACATTTTTGTTATTTGTTTAGTAGCGTGAAAAGCTTATATATTTCATGTTGGGAAATAACCACCCTAACAAGAAAGTCATATTCTTTCTTTTTCTTAAGAAAAAATATTATCTTTAAAATATCTTTTTATGCTTATGATAATAGTCGAAAGTAACATTAGAAAATACTTGAGTTAGTTCTTAATCTCATGAGATTAAAAATAGATAAGCAAAAAATAGTTTATTCATTCATGATAACTAATTAATTTATCTACTTATTTTTAAAATCATTATTCAATTAATGAAACTATTGATAGAAAGTTTTCATCAAAAAGAAAAATAATGTTAATATATTGAATGAGACTATTAGTAGATAAATCGATAAATTATAAATTGATGAAGTTTTAATAATATTAGAATTATGAATTGAAAAAATTTTATTAAGAGGAATTTCTCACTTGAAGATAAATGTAACAAAAACAATATCGATATAATATTTCGATCAGAAATATATAACATAAGAAGTCTTGATAAGCTTATTATATGCTTATAATAATTTAAAATCAAACAAAGAAACTTTGACTGAGAAGTTGGCTATCAAATATATCAGAGACGAGAAATTACTCAGTTGCAGGTTGATGGAAATGTTTATACAAAGACGTGGAATAATCAGAGATATGTTATATTTTGAATAATATATATATATATATATATATATATATATATATATAATATATGACTTTTTATCCATGTACCCTTAAATATCCGTACCCCTTAAATATCCATTATAAATTTTATCTAACAAATTTCAAGATGAATAATTTTGCAGTCTCTGCTATTCACATGGCATATGTGGGGCTTCTCTGAGTTATGAAGCTACGTACAATTTACCTCAACGGTCGTAATCATTAGTAAACTTGCAACCTATATTAGTCAATGCTTCTTTTTCATTTTTCTTATCCCAAATTTCTCTCAAACAATTTTTCCCCAAGAGTTTCCCCCTCAGGTTATTTCGTCTTAATATTTTTATATTATTAAAATTATAAATTATGAAAACAAATTTATAATTTTAATAAAAAAGTTAAAGTTACATTTTTTTTTAAATTGTACTTGAGTTTTTAGACACATGTTTTTTCTTTTTTTCATAAGAGATAGTTTATCAAGTAACATCATTAGCTTTTAAATGTTCAAAATTGACCATATAAAGTTGTTAGAAAATTCTTCCACCTGGTGTTGCCACTTTTTTTTTTTTCTCCTCCTTTTCCTCTTCTCCCTTTCTCTCAACTAACCTAAAATCATCTAAACCACATGCATAGTCAATATTTATTTTCAAACTAGTTAAATAACTTGATAGAATCATTTTAAATTAAAAGCATACCTTACATAATTATTTTATGATTGTTTTAGTAATTCATTGTGTAACTTATGAAATCGGAGCACCTTGGTCATTTTTCATAGGAGTTTTCAATGAGCTAGAATATTTCTGTTGTTTTTGAATATTTTTCATAGCTTAAAATACAATTTATTTTAAAAAAATTCAACCTGTTACTCTTTTTAAAGATTGCTAACTATTTCTAATAACTAGACACTCTCAAAGATAAATAATCACGTGTTTTATTCGTATAAATAAAGTATGTTATAAGTAATAGAGCATGACGAAGGCAATAATAATTTAAATAACACTTGTAATTAATATTTTTGCTTCCCTTGGTAGACTGACTTTGTCCCTCGAGGATTCTTCTTTTTTTTTGTTATTTAAATTTGATTAACTAAGCAACAACATATACTTCTTCCCTTCATGTCAAGTAGTTGAGTATTACAAAACCCATTACTTAAATCCATAAAACCTATAATTTTAAGGGTTTTGTATTTCTTATTTATTTGGGTTGCAACACTATATTATGAGACATACTCTAGATGTTAAACATTTTTCCATGAGTATTTACTTGAATATTAGTGTCTTTAAATACATCACTCTTCACTATCATAGAAGCAAAATAAATTAATTAAATCACGTCTCAATATAATTCACCAGATATTTACCCAATTGAATTATTTAAACTTTTGTGGACTCTAACATCATGATATATTTTAAACTTACTTGTGATGACTTCGTAATTCCTTATTTTAATCTTAAGGTGAAGCTGAAACATGAATTTAAAAATTCAACAATGTTGGAAAATATAAAAATAGAAGTATGTTTTGTCTTGATTTCTTGAAAATATTTTGGCTAACAAGCATGCACGCATCCTTAATGATTGCTTTAATTTAATGAATTTTAACTGATTAAGACAAAGGTACTTTTGACAAGAAAAAAATATATTAATGTAGGGTGACTAAGACATGTGAAAACCGGTTCCTTCTAGTGCAGGTCTCTTCTCACCTCACCCCACCCCATACCATATATATAAAGACAAAATCTTTTTATATCAAGCGTAAAAGTTGATTAAATTATACTTACAATAATTTTTAACAATCGGAAATTAAACATATTTAGTTAAGTCATCAATGAGATAAAATCTTTTGTCTTTTTGGAATATGAGTCAAGCTATGAACAACTATAAAAAAAAATAATTCAATATTAATAAGGAATAAACATAGAATCAAACTAAGGTTTACTTATAAATTACATTTTGATGTTTATATCAATAAGTTAATAATAGAATAAGGAGCAAATAAGTAATTATAAATACCAATAGTGGATTCGAGTGAGTTTCCTCCTCTAGAAACTTATGTAGTATTTATCTATTGTATAACACTGTATCAGTTATATAATATTAAACATTATAAGGTTGTTGTAATTAAACAATATATTAAAAATATAATTAAAATATAACTAAGTTATTAGGTTTTATCTTAAAGTATTTATTAACAATAATTTATTTATAAGATTGAGTTGTGGAAATAAAAATATAACAGTTATAGAAAGAGGATTGAATAAAGCTTTAATTTTGTTATACGTCTTTATAGTCTTTATGATTATATGTTTGAAGATGGTAAGAATTATTTATATTGACAATTTGGTTCAACGAAACTTTTCGACCCAACACTAAAGACCTAATAACATTCTTCTGGATCAAGATAACATTTTTTTAAATTTTTTAACTACTCTTTAGGAAAATGGTTTTGAACTTAGTGAAGTATTCCCTAATATTGTATTGTTTGAGCAATTGACTAATATCAAGACCTCTTTCATCTAACTCTTGAATACATATATATGGTACTCAACTTGAATTGTGACATATTCAAAAGTCGTGTCCTTTTTTTGGTATAGGTGGTGATGGTTTTAGATTTGATTTTTCTAATGAAGTTTTTCTTAGGAGAAAGAGAGATGTTGTAACACAATAATGATACCTTATGACAATTGTAAAAAAATAGTATACAATTTAATGTCACTTCTCTTTAAAACATTTTGATGTAGATATAAGATGGGATAAAGTGTTTAATACATATGATAAACCAGGGATGCATGCATTTAGTGTTTATAACATAATTATAATTTGATCAATCACTCTTGAGCAAACATCATATTTAACAAAGTTTTTAAATGATTTAACCTTTGTCAATAAGGGATTATGTAGAGATGTCACCTAGTTAATCATTTGTGGGTACAAACTATAAGTACACAATCCCTTTTTGGACATGATTCCTGATGAAGTTGTTGATCTCAACATATTTAACCCTAGAATGCATGCAATATGAGATTCTTATAAATACTAATTGTTGGACTTCTATCACAAAATATAAGAATGTAATTTTCATAGTTGTAATATTCTAGTTGGTTCTTAATATGTAGTAATTGTGAGCAACAACTGGTAGTTGATATAAAGTCTGTCTCAACCGTGAAAAGAGTTATGATTCTTTTGTCTTTCAATTCTTTCAGGACACAAGGTTGTCTCTAATGAAACGACATCCTCTACTAGTATTTTTATTTTAACTTTATCTTGAATGTAATTGACATCACAATATCCCTATAATTTAAAACTTTCTTGTCCTTTAAAGCAAACACTAAGATTTGTACAAGATTTTAAATAATAAAAGACGTTGTAGTGAGATGTACTTCTATTAGGCGTAATTAAAAAATGAGAACGTAAACACACATCGAATATAATATCATTATCTAGATGTTGTAAGGAGTAAGAGAAAACCAATCATCTAGTGATAGACAATATTTTCTACTGCACTTAATTCTTTTTCAAGATCAATAGACGTCGTTAAATGTATAACTATATTAATCTTTTTAGAGTCATCTAACTTGAATTTATTTAGGAGTTTGACATATTTAGTATGATATATGTATACAAGATCATCTACTAATTTAATTTGGACACCTAGAAAGAATTTAAGTTATTCTATCATGCTCATTTCGAACTCATTCTGCATCAAGGTAGAAAGCTATTCATAAAGTGATTCATTGGTAATATCAAAGATTATATCATCAACTTATATTTGACAATTATAAAATTAGAAGAGTGATCTCTACAAAATAAGACAATATTTACTTTCTCATATATAAAACCATTTTCAATAAAAAATGAGCTTAAATGCTCGTATCAAGATGTGAGAGCTTCTTTTAGACCATAAAGAGCTTTGTTAAGTTTGAAAACATGATTGTAAAAGTAACACTCTCAAAATTGGGAAGTTGTTAGACTTTCTCTTTTATTGGGCCGTTAAGAAACACACTTTGTACATCCATTTGGTGTAACTTTAGTTTACTAAAATGTTTCAAATTAAAATAAAATTCCTATAACCTCTAGTATGGCAAATGGACCATAAGTTTTAGTGTAATTTATACCTTCTTGTGGTGAGAAGCTTTAGCTACTATTTTAGCTTTATTTCTTACAACCTAACCTTGATTGTCTAACTTGTTGTGAAACACCCACTTTACATCTATGATGATTTTGTTTTTGGAGACATTTACTAGATGTCATACATTGTTTGTGTGGAGCAAGTCAATCTCTTCTTACACAATTTCATTTATTGCTGATTATCTAACATTTTATTGACTTTTTTTTTTTTTTCTCAATCTCATATTATAATTGAGTTTCTTTTTCATAGGATTGAATTGTGTCTCTCTAATTTTCATTTTGCAGGTTGATCATCTTAGAGTCTTTAGAAGCATATATACATAAACACATTTTTCTACACTATTGAAAATTACTACACTAACATTAACACATACTACTTTATTACATTATTGAAAATTACTACACTAATATTAACCATATATATATATGTAACCACATTTTTCTACATTATTACTACACTAACATTAACACAGACTACTTTATTGCAATTTAATTCTATCAACATGAACATTTTATTGTATTAATATATATTTTCTTACTGAGTTTAGATTTTTAGAAGTAAAAAAGTTAAAATTGCGGGAAGAATATAACGTGATTGAAAATTGGAAAGCAATAATCCGAAGACAGTTAGAAAATCTTAAAAGAAAAATAGAAGAGACAAAGAAAGTAAGGTGAAGAGATAGAAATGGCATTCAATTTCTTAGATAACATTTACTTATACAATTATTCTCACACGAATCAAATGTTATTCTTATAATACATGTTCAAAATTCTTTTAAAAAAAAGTTAAACATGTGGAAAACCTTCATGCCCTTGACTTACGCCTAGGAAGTTATAACATTGCCCTGATTACGTGCAACGTGGCGTGATTATGTGGAACGCGGCTTAAAATATTTTTCAAGTCTTTAGATTCTGATGTGAAAGTTGAGTTTAGTCCTCAAATCTTATAAATGACGAATTTGATCCTTCTTTTAATTTTGTGCGAAAAACTGGTACCAAATAAATTCAAGTATGAAAAACAACTTCACCACCTACTTTCTAAAATTAAAGGACTTCTTATTAATTTAAAAATAAAAATATTAAAATGAACTATTAATTTCCCTTAGAAATATTTCTAAAGGTTTTTCTATTGAGTGGCAACGAAGGATGAGAGAAACTTGAATGATGACAGAGTGAACCTTGGTGGAGGATGCATCTGTATAAAGATTTGGGAACCTCACAGTTCACATCACAGAGTCCCACTCACTCTCTTTATCTTCACTCATTCAAACTATGCGTTGTCTTCACCATAACGGCTCCTAAGGGCATAGGTGGTCACATGTGCCAGGTGTCTCTATTCTCTTCTACCCGTTACACTTCTTACAAACATTCTCATCATAGCGTTTCATCAGAGCCAAGCTGCAATCAATATAACGAAAGTTACGTAGAGAAACATTTTCGAGTATCAGTGCACTTTCTTTTGTAATCTATAAATAAAAAAAAATATTCGATTTTATATTATATCCCCACCACAAGCTACACCTTATCTTAGTCTTTCAGATAAGCTATCGAATTTGGGCCACTCAATTTCAACTGTTTCTGTTGACAATTTATGCATGCTAATATCACTTGTAATAACCTCTACAACATATAAACCCGCATGTACTTATTTTATTATAATAAAACCCCGTTTACTTTCAAATCTAACAGTCAAGGACACACCACTTTAAAATATTTTTTTTTAAAATAAATAATAATAAATATTTTAACTACAATAAAATATTATAATATCGATACAAAAGTTTTAATTAAGTTATTTTTTTTAAATTTTGTTAATGATTAAAGTAATTGAATATGTATTTAGTGTTTAATAAATTTTATATATTTATTAAAGTGAATTTAATATTAATATGTAATTCTTTTGTTTTTGCTTTGTAACATAAGAATATTCTTTTTAAATTATGATCGTTATAAAAAAAATCTTACTTTATATATTTTCTTTATAACTAGTGCATATTTATTTATCTAAATTAAAAATTTTAAGACGATTAATCTAATTAAAAAATAACTTATTATCATTATTTATTTTAAAGTTGGAATAAAATTATATTTTTTTCACTAAAAACACTCGTTATATTTATTAAATAATTAAAAAATACTGAATTTTATTTCAGATGCCGCGGGTCCTCGCCAAATTCTCATAAGGTGTGGAGAAAAATCTGAAACCCCAAGACTTTTTTTTCTCTGTATTTAAGGCACTAAGTGTTTCTGTTTTTAAGGAATCAAAACATCACACTATTACATCATTTTCTTGCCACGTGACCAACGACGAGATGGAAACTGATGGATGCTTACTTCAGATTGATTGTCACTCCGACCAAACAACCACTATTTTGTCACGCAAGTAGAATAGATAGGTATTTTGATCAATCACAGGTTTTTAATTAATTAACCATTTAGCATGAACAAAACTATTGTGAAAAAATATACCATGAGAAAGGCTTAGGTTAGTGATGTGTATATGACAACTTATATAGCATAATCACAAGTGCAAGGTCTTTGTCAAATGGCAATGAGTGCATTTCTTAAAACTGCGAAAATATAAATAGATATTCCCTCTATCCAAATTATACATCTTATTAACTTAATATAATTACATTTACAATGACAAAACCTTTGAACTTATTGAGTTGAGGGAAAACGAAAACGCATTCCAAAGAAAAAAAAATGAAAGAGAGGAAGAAAACGTAAAATTATAATGTTTTTACTTATTTTTTGCGTCGTGCATGTACAAACATATATACATGCAACAGGATTAACATAATAAAACTTATGACCCTCTCTCTCTCTGGCTGTAGGATGTATGCATAATGCTCAATCTTGAAACGAAATCCTATTATAAAGAGCTTTTGTAAAGACATTTTGCTTGTTATTATGCAAATTGAATGAATAAGAGGTGTAACAGCTTATGTGAGAGTGTGTTTCGTTGGTTTTGGGAAGTTAGAATTAAAAGGTATATGTCTTGCAGTTTGATTGAAACAAAACAGCTCGTTATGGATTAAGGAATGATGTGCAAATCATGAAGTGGTATGTAAGTCATTCTACTACTATTAGGTATCCAAGTATGAGTAGAGGAGTGACTCTAACTTGAGGAATTTGTTAGGTATCCAAGTGTGAGTCTTGATGGATTTGTTAGGTATCCAAGTGTGAGTCTAAGTCTCACATTGAGTAAGAATGAGAAAGTTGAGCAACATATAAGAAAGAAGACCCACAAACCCAATGCCTTAAGGTTTTGGGTTGAAGGTGGTGTCATTCCCTTATATGGATTGACTCATTTTTCATTTTTGTTTGTCTTCCCAAGGTTTCCCCCTTAGATTACTCCCAACCAATGATCCTATGATAAGGTTATACACCATTGGTACTTTGTTCAAGTTTTGATTGGATAAAGTTGATAATGTATAAAAAAGTGGTGAGTTTTTTTATATCATTATAGCTAGCTTGCTTCAAGCTATATAAGGATTTAGTTAAACAACATACTTGGTTGTATTTGTTGAAAATAATACGTTATGTCGACTTTTTCACTTAACTCAACTTGTAAGAAATCTTTGTCAACATCTAATTGTTTAAGGTACCAAGTTTTTTTATTGTTGCAATGACAAAGAGGAGACGAACAAAAGTTAGTTTTGCCACATAGGAGTATACGTTAATGTAATATACTCTTTCAAGTTGGATGTAACCTTTTACAACAAGGTGTTCCTTATATCGTATGAAAATCTATAACTCTAAAGTTAGAACTTAAGGTTAACAAATAAAGATTTTTGAGATAACAGACAATACAAGTAATGGAGAGAATCACTAAGATAAAGCAAAAGGGAGAAGAAAGACGAGCAACTCAACCAAACAGGGAATGAGATTATGGATGAAGGATTAGTACCTATGCAAAATGCACGAAAGTAAGAGATTGCTCTGAAACAGGAAAGTAGGTTTTTGAAGTGGTAACTAGTGTTTAAACATGTGAAAGTAGCACCAAACGACACGATATACCATTGTGTCAAATAAATTAAATAGAGTAAAAGTTGAAATAAAATGATGTCCAAATTATTGAGCCAAACATATCGTGATACATAGTAATGATGGTTTGAAACAAAACGATATGACACATGACACATGAAAAGGGGTGACTATTTGAGATCCAAACACTACTGGAAAACCCTCTTGGAAGCCTTTTGTCATATCCATGTCATGGGACAAACATTTCTTTCTTGGCCTTTTTACTTAGGACTCAAGGTTGGAGTTGTGAGCTGTCTTAAAATGTCTTAGAATTAGGACAATTATATATCAATTCTCAAAGTCATGATAATTACGTATCAATCCAAGTAATAAAAATATCAAAACTTGGACATTTTCCGATCTGGTTATGTCGTCTCAATGTCGACCTCCTCTTCGAGTGATGAGATCATCAAGTGATTTGGTGGTTGTTAAGGCCAAAACGCAAATCAACTATGACAATATTAAATGTTATGTTAATATTAGATGTGCATGTATAGTTAATGAAGGACATAGATGACTAACTAAGCAAAATACTTTACCAAAACTTTTAACACATTTAAGACCATTAACAGGAAGCGTGATTAATAAGATATAAAATTACTAAACTACTGGTCATAATTGAAAGAAAATGTTCAAACTATCAATTATTAGCATAATGAAGACCAAAAATAAGGCCCAATGTAGGCCTAAGCAAAGTAACGAAGATGGACTGTCAATTTAGAAAGAGAACTCACTAGGAAAAAAAGAACAAATTGATGCTATAACTTGAGAACATAGAATCATCATTCTTGATCAAAACACCAACTAATTTAAAAGAGAAATGTAAAATTACAATTTAACCCACTTTTTCTTTCTTTTGTTATTTCATTATTCTCACTTGAAGTTGCTCTCAATCTTAAGTGTTTAACTTTGAGATGCTAATGCACTTAGTTGGATTCGTGATGGCGAATTACAGGGGTTTACCTCTAGGGTTCAAGAGAAAACAAAACGTGGTTATCAACTAAAGGGTCTCACCGAGAAGAACAAATAAAAAATGTAAGATTTTACATAAAAATAGAAAGGTGTGGCACTATTTTCAGAAAACATAAGAGTTAATGCAATTTTTTAATGTCCTAAGCATCAAAGTTCTTAACTAGTGCGAATAAATTCCCAATTAAATATATCAATTTCAATTTCAATTAGTGTTTCTAAAAACTTATTTTATCTCAAAATTTTTACAATTGTTTTCTATTTTTTAATTTCATTTTTTTCTTAACATAAAGACAATCCGCACCTATCTAAATTCATGAAAATACTAAAAAGTTACACATTCAAATGGCTCAATCCTAACACGGAAAATTGCGTCCTTAAATCTCAATTCACTTGCGTTTATATTTTAGTTTATAAAATACTAACACATACCAAATTTGAGAATTTGCACCATAACGAAGATAAATTATTATAACTGAATGCTAATTACAAACATCCTAGCTATTATTCCCTTTCCCTAATCATGGATTTGTTTACTAAATTAGGCTTTATATTGACATAACAAAGATTTACAGCATATTTTGATATATAAGGAAACTTCTACGTGAAACATTTTAAATGAAAATATAAAAGGAATTTTAAAGGGAAAATGGGACTCTGCTAACAAGTGAACAAGCCTGTTTAACATGGTACCACTAGTTGCCACCATCAACACGCCCTTTCAAAACACTTTCTTCACTTTATTGGTATCACTAAAGCTGTTTGCAGGTCCTTGTTTGTGTCTAACTCCAACACCTTCTTCCCATGTTTCATCACACCCTCCTTCATCTTCACCCCATTCATCTCTCACCAAATAATGCTGTTGATAATATCTAAAGGCCACAAATAGCACGAACACTACAAATAGCACAACTCCATTGTTATGTGTATGTAACCACATTGCAAATCAAACTTAAAAATTTATGTTTCAAAAACTAATATCTCAAAATGAAACATGTGATGTGACCAAACATAAGTACCTGCCCAAATGCGAGCAACAACTGACGATAAATTCCACACAAGCCCAAAGATGCCAAGAGCCACAGCTTTCTTGTGTGTGCATGAATCCCAAGCATCACGAAATCGGCGAATCCAAAAATTTCCTTCATCACATTACAAAAATTGTAATGATACATTGATTCTCACTATTTTGTACCTTACTTCTTTTTCCTTATAAAATTTATTTTTTTTCAATTACCACATGACCCTTTAAAACAGGTTCTCAAGTGTTATTCCTTGGAGGTGAAAAGACTGTTTTCCTTAAAAGAACAAAAGGACCAATTTAAAATAACAAAGGAATGAGGTTGTTCCAGAGAAGGCTTGGTTTTTAGTCTTATTGGACATAATAACACGTGAAGAGAGACTATATCTTTTGGTTTGATCCTTGGGATTGGGGACCACTAACACTATTATGTTAATACCCTACATAGTGGCTGCGTTCCCTTCATTTCAAAGTTGGATCTAATTGTCAGAGACAAAGGACCCAATGAGCCCAAAATGTCAGGAGTACAAAATAAAAAAATAAAATAAAATCAGAGATGCTTCATCCATGTGATGCACAAAAATTATGCTTCCATGATCACATCAAGTACCAAATCTTCAAAGTAATTAAATTAGTTATCTTGAAGCAGATTCAGAGTTTTTAACTTTATTTACATTGTAGAGATGATATAATTGCACTCTATTAAACTATTACTAGTGTTTGTTTGTTTATGCCCTACCGGATCCACAATATGATGCTTAAGACACCACCACCAATTAAATAATGAAACAAAATAAAGTCATAGTTAGCAAAGAACCCTTTGTAACTCTAACTTTTTTTATCATTTACTTTATATATGTCCATTTGTTATTTCGTAATTTATTTTAAGATTTATTAAATTATAATTTTTTTAATATAAAATAAAAAAGTTAGGTATATATAAAATGTTGAATACCCGAAATAAATATAAATTTATACATAAAAGATAGATATACTCGGGTTAGATTACAGTGAAGACACTAAAGAGTAGAGAGACAATTCAAACATTGTTATCTCACTTTAGCATCTAGCAGTTCCTACTTACTCTAGGTGTGCTATGTTGTTTACAGCAGCTAAAAGGTATAGGGTCATAATTCAGGCATTAAATAATGTTATAAAAAGCAACATCAATTTCAGGAAATTACCATATGCAGTTAACTGTGCAGAGTAGGAAGTGCATATCTTTGGCACAGTAAAAACTCCGAAGAAGCCTGAGGCAGCAAAACATATGTGAGTAATCAATCTAGTGAAAGAGCACGTTCAATAACTAACAATAATAATAATAATAATAATAATAATAATAATAATAATAATAATAATAATAATAATAATGAGGATGAATGGGTAGAGGAGAAAGATGCAATTTTCACTCCCATAGCTACGCAGAGAGTAAGAAATGTAACAAATTTAGCCTTTTCACAGTGTTGAGAGTGTGAATAGTTAAATTTTTGTATGAAGGCTTAAAAACGTACCCAATTTGATCATCTTCCATATGGTTATGTAGCTGCCACATCTGGCTAAAACAAAGAGCAAAACAGCCAACTGCAATTGATTCCCAAATGCCAAATTAAAATTTGGGGTTCAATCTTGTAGGGTACTATAATTTGTAATTTTGATAAGAAGATAATCATAAAAGGAGTGAGAAAAGGAAACTATTAAATTACCTTTATGGTGGTACCCGGATCTCCAGAAAACAGGCCTTTGAGTTTTGACAGAAACTCGTTCAAGTAAGGAAGGATCAGTTTTAGCATCCAAATTGCATCTTCTTCTCCGACTACATAATTTGAGTCCTCAACTTCTATCAAACCCCTGATTAGTTTGAAACCAAAGAGAATCAGAAAAGATAATTTCCTTGTAAATTGTAATTGTAATATATATATATATATATATATATATATATATATATAGTGCTTTGGTTATTACCTGAAGATTAGGGATCTATATAGGAAGATAACAGCCAGATAAACAAGACTTATATAGGATGTCACTGAAATAAGACTGTAGAAACAATGAAAGGAAAGCTTCATTTTAGGGCTCTGTTCTGAAACACCAAATTATATACTGATGTATACAAAAACAAACTCGCATAGCTGATTTCTAACCTCAGATTGATATCCTTTGCATAAGAAGATGAGACTATGATGAATGTCCCAAAGCCAAAGACAAATGCTGATCTTGAAACATCTCTCCACATGATTAAATCCACTGAGGAGGAGAGTTATATAGATAAAGAATCAATGCCATTATGCGAATAAAATTTTGACAATAAATTTCAAATGTTGCACAATTAAGTGTCGATGAATCACCTATACTCTGCAATTTGCTTTGGGTTTGTGGAAAGCTACCGTGTTCTTCCGCCTTTGGAACTAGACCATAACGATCAATTATAATAAACAGAAAGCCAATTGGAACAAATTGAAAGAACAAACTAAGAAGTCCTTACTTGAATTAGCTTGGGCGAAATTTCGGTGAATTGTGGAATTCCTTCTAATTGTAGGAGATTGCTTTAGAGTAACAGGAACAGAAACTGGCTTTCTTTCATTTTTGTGATGAAATCGCATGTGGGCACTCACAATCCTCTTAGGTTCTGGTTCATTTAGAATCTTCTTAGGTTCTGGTTCCTTCATAATCTTCTTTGGTTCTGGTTCGTTCAGAACCACCTTCTTTTCTGGTTCATTCACAATAACCTTCTTGTCCTGTTCTTTCCCAACAGCCTCATCTTTTTCTGGTTCCCTGACAACCGTAGTTTCTGCCATACTAATTTCCTTCACATCAATTCTCTCCTCCATCTCAATCTCAATTTCTTCCCCCACCTCATCTCCTTCTTCTGCTTCATCAACTGCAACTTCATCTGAATCACCAACCGACAATTCTGTTAACGATTGGACCACATTGGCTGAGCTGCTAGATATGACCTTCTCTTGGCACACGTCATCCAAATCCATGCAATTATTATCGTCAGCGTCATTCTTCTCATTCTCAACCTCAATCTTTTCATCGGTGGGTTCATCAGGAACTGAATCCAAGTCGGATTTCGTGTTCCTTAATTGAATTGAGCTAACACCGGGAGAAGCAATCCTTTTTATTGGATCTGACTTGGTCTTCTTCAATTGTGCTGAACTCCTCTCATGCCCCTCATCTGATTCACCACTCTTCGGTGTCTCAGATCTCATCTTTCTGGTGTAAATTGGGCTTCTCTCAAGTTTATTTGCTAAAGCAGCAATCTTTCTGGTTTGTATCGGGCTCTTCTTCATTCCATCAGAGGAAGAAATGCTCTGCTCCTCGGAACTCTTCAGGGTCTCTGTCTTCCCTCTTGCCACCTGAATTGAGATCTTATTATCTGACCCCTCAGAGTTCTCAGATTTCCAAGTTTTCCTCTTTCCGCATCCAATTGGGCTTTTTTTCAATCTGGCACCGCTACCATTTTCTTCAGAATTTCCTTCGGCGTTAAACACCTTGATCCCCCCTCTCACTTCATCACTTTTCATCCTGCTCTCCCACACTGACCCTGCAACCACACTCCCTCTAGCACCTACCCTCCTTTTGCCCACTTCCATCCCCAATTTATCTCCTTTTTCTACCCCTCTTTCTACCTGCTATCAGTACTCCAATGGGTCATAGGTGGTTAGTGGATACGAGGCTTCTAGTTCAAGCAATGGCGGTTGGTGGGGTGCAACATTGGGATCCTTTTGCAAAACAATTGAGAGTGAGAGAGAGATCAAAAGTGCGGAGAAAGTAGAGAGTAGTTGGTCACTTTTCTTTTTCCTTTTTATTTTATCTCTTCCTGGATGTTAACTGTGTCATCCCAGGGTAAGAAAAAGCAAAGGTAAATTAGGTGGGGTTGAATTATTAGGGTGTTAAGGAAGAGAAGAACCTGTTCTTTTTTTAGCATTGATTTGATTCCCTATGATCTCCACTCACTCTTACCGAGGTACTCTAAAAGTCATTAATAGTCTCACTCTCACATCACATGAAACTGTATGCCTAAGCTTGCTGCATGTAATATATATCTTGTCCTTCTTCTTAGAGTCCAAAGTGCGTGTGAATTCTGCAGTGTACTTATGGAATTGAGTGCATAGCCTTCTTACGTGTAATAGTGGAGGCATAAGGAAATGCTATTTGTCATGGTAGCTACAAGTACCGTGGCAGAAGACCAGACAAACGCACCCCAAATTTTGGTCAGTGATCGTCTTTAATGTTGTCGTGCTTCAAAAATATGAATACCGAATAGCAAATGCTGCTCGTGTAGGATTGTTTGTAATTTAAGAAGAGTGTATGAACCTATATGATATTTAAGAATATATTATACTTTTCTTTACCAATTAAGAGACTGATTGGAAGAATTTTTATTTTTTTTCAATTAGTTGAACTTGAACATTTGATTGGATGAATGGGATACCAATAATCTGATATTGGGTCCACTGGTTTGATGATCTTCAAGGTCTTGTTTCTGCTTAGTGAAAGTTATTACACTTAGACCAATACTATTTACTTATATCAATTGATCATTGCCTTTGTGTGCAGATGGATTTGTATGACAGTTATAGCAGAAATTGTAGACAATGAGAATCCCAGTAGACCATTTGCAAAACCAATGTGACAGAAAAGAATTTTTTTTCATTTACTTGAGTTCTCTGCTAGTGCTTTTTCCCACTTCTTTCGGATCCTAAAACAAAATGGAATAGTCACTATTTCAACTCATAATAAAAGGTTGTATAAACATAAATATCATGTTTCAAATTGGTCTGAAGAAAAATTACATTTTGTTACTTGAAAATGTCAAACAGATCTAATATTGCTAACAAGTTTACAGTAGATAGAGTCAGTTACTTTTAAATGACCATTTATTTTGATGCACTGGTCATGGTCCCCTCACAAATTAAGTCCAAATACTACAAAAGTTTTGGCGTTATTCAATTGTTGCATTAAGAATCACTTAATATAATACAAAGGAAGGAGGTGAATATGTTATGTTCATGTGTGAGAAAATTAGTTACTGCATGTGGGAGTGTTTGGTGTAAGGTTAAGAGGTAGAGTCCAACGAGCCAAGCACAGAACAAAACCTTTTAGAGGTACCCCACAGAGCAATTTTTTCCCTTTCTTCTTTTTCTGTTGAAATGGGGTCTGGTCATGTGAGGCAAAATCATGCAAAGGAATCCGTTTTACATGGAACGTGACGACAAATTAAAGTTTGCATACGACCAACACTCACCGACACTGTAGTTACTGTATCTTGGTTGTATTATTTATTGCTTTTTATCCCCCTTCCCCCCTCTTCAGGATCATGTTGCTAACATATAACACTTTGTCCCATTATTCCTCAGTCAACATTGATTAATCTTTATGCTTTTCTTTGTTATTAATTAATATAAATGGCAGTGTCTATACATATCAAATTAATCATATGTACATAATTGAACATAATTTGTAACTAATGTTTTCAATGTGATAGGAGTGTCTAGTTGAACTAGATCACCTAATTGATAACTATCCTTCTATCATTGAGAAGTTTATTTATACTTTAATTTTTTAATAGAATAAGTAAACTTTAATTTTTATAAGTTTGTTCATTCTGTTTACTTGTAAATAATTTTTTTAATAAATAAATAATATTTTTTTAAATAAATGATTATTAATTTTTTTTCATAAATATGTATAATTTTAATCAAATTCATTCATATGAAACTGTTCATACGAGATAAGATGTTAACTATGTTAATAAATAAACAGTTTTATAAAATTATAAAAGAGTTGACGTATAAAATAGATTCTACTCATCATATTAATATATTTGTAATAAAAAATAAGTAAATAAGTTAAATTTAAATGAATCTCCTTAATTTATATTTCTAATTTTATAGGTTTGGTTAATAGCTAATAATAAATGTTTACAAATTAGAGATATGATGTTATAAGTTGTTGAGTTTTATCTATAAGAAAGTAATTAATTTTTAATTATATAAGAGTTATCATTGAATATGAGATACTTATTGAATATGAGATACTTATATTATTTTTCTGAACTATAGATCAACTAGAAAAAACAAGTAGATAATTCTCTAATGGAAGTTTGAGGAGTACAAAAGATAATGAAGACTTAAAAAAAAAATCAATGTTAAAGAAGTCTATTTTAAGCTTCAAGATGCAACAAAAGATGATCAAACAAGTTAAACTTTTAAGATTGATTTTGTTAACTTATTTTGATTAGGCTATGAGAATTAGAGGTATGTGTATAAACCAAGGATGATTCATAAAAGGATTTGAGTGATTTTCGTAAAAAATTGTGGATGTTCTTTAAAGAAAGACCGGTAGAAGCATTGTTTTATAAGAACATGGTTCTTGGTTGGTATTTCTTAGTGTTTAGGTGTTTTAAGGGTAGGATTTTGGTTTTGGTCACCTAGTGGAAGGCCTTGGAAGACTTTGGAAGGCTTGGTGTGGTTATGAATGAGAAAGTTCCCTTGAAGTTTTATTATGTGATTATTTCTAGAATCTTTTAAAAATTACAATTTTTTTTTACTTTTTAATTTTTTCTTCAATAATATTGAATTTTTCTATTGTAAAATTCTTTGAATCTCTTTCTCTTTTATTCTTCTTGTTAGGAATCCTTAATCATCTTCCATCGTCATTTTATAGGAGCACAATCCGAAAAAGCTTACTTGATATCAGATCTTAATAATCTTAAGATTGCATGAGGTGCATCTCCAAGATCATGACGAAAAGGAGAACTCAACATCTTTTAACAAAGTTCTACTTTAAATAAACCATGCTCATGTGCAAGGAAACTAAAGCTTTGAAAGCTTTATAGGAGAAACATGATACTTCTGAGGTTGAGTCGAAAAACTCAACTAATGAGGAAATATCTCCAATGTTAGGAAGTTTAAGTAGATGATTAAATAAAAAGGACAAGAGAACAAGAGATTTCTAAAAAGGAAAAAGGATGAACACAATCCTCCATAGAGGATTAAGTCACATAAAGACAAACTATCCCAATATATAAAAAAAAGCTAAGATTCAAGAAAAAGAGTTTAATGACTACATGAGAAGATTTAAACTCTAAGTTAGATATAAAACATGCAAATCTATATCTGGTGACAAACATAGAAGATGAACTAATCTCTAACCTTAACTCTTATTTTGAAACTGTATCACATTCATGGTATTCATTATTTAATGAATTATCATAATTATCATAATCATCTTTTTATGAGAATCTTCTTACTACTTACAAAAAAAATTAATAAACAATTTTTAGAATAAAAAAATTAAAATTTTGGTTTTAGAAGATAAAAAACTCAAGTAATATCAAATATTAACTACTAAAAGATGTCATGCTTAAAATACATCCATGCATCTAATGCTAGAAAAAAAATTTAGAAGTTGTAAGTATAATTTTAAAAAAATTATCAAAGTTCAAAAGGTGTAGACCTAAAACAAAGCAATTATTTCATTGTTTATATTAATTTGACATGTATAGCTAGATGACCAAAACAAGAAAATACTTTTAATGAAAACATATTCTATAAAGGCAAGTTTGTAAATAAATAAATAAAACAAAATACAAAGAAAAACAAATATAAATGAATTAAGCAGAGAAGTTAAAAAAGAAAAAAAAAAACATGTATAAGTATGACAGAAAAATGAAAACTTGGTCTCTTTCATAATCCTTCTCAAATGGCTCAGATGCATCTCCTCTTTGTTCTTATCCGAAGTTTTCTATGGAAGCAGGTCTTTAGCCTCCTGGATAACTAGTTATTGATCCTGAAAACCCAACTATCTGAATTGTATAATTAATAATGCACTTTTTTTTATTTATTATTTATTGTCACTATTACTTTTTGAGTTCTACTAACAACTTTAATAAAAGGGTTGAATGCAATAAGGAAAGAATGAAAAATTAAAATAAAAGTAAAAGAAAAAAAAAATAACTTACCACTAGGCTTCCTTCCAATAATCAATTTTTTTATGTCACTAACTTAACACATTGAAAACAATTACACTTTCATTAGTCATATCTAGAGATGTTAATGACTTTACAATGTAATACATGTTTTTCACCTCTGAAATTTGTTTTTTATATTCGTTTACTGTTACTTATTTCCAAGGTAGAGAACACGTGTCACACTATTCTAGGTCATATTGACCTTTATTATATAAACAAGGTGTTTTTAAGGAGATTTATAACTGTCTTCATCACTGTCTTCATCACTGTGTTTTGTAATTTTTTTCTCAATTTTCTTCTCTCACTAATTAGGGTCTTCTACTTTGATTTTTTTTATTTTATTTTTTCTATCAAGCTCCCAAATAGAATCTTACAATACCTTCATAAAATATTATTCATCATTTTTTCCAAAACATAATTGACCAACCTTATCTTATAACATCTTAATTAATTTTCCTCTTTCAACTAACCAAACATCATTAATTACTCCTTCCTTGTCAATTATTCTTGGGCTTTTTCCTTTTATTCAATCTGTTCTCATTTGATAGAAATATATATTGATTCGCTAACTTTAATATTGTTCAAATCAGAATACCAAACTTATAAGTATATGAGATTATATCGTAATTTGGATAATAATCTACTAACAAAATTGTAGTAAGATAAAATGGTTAAAAATACATTAAAAATATGCAATTATGATATAACTAGGAAACAATTAAAGTAAGAGAGACCCAATTATGTAAGTAAAAGTTAAATTGATGAGATGTGACATCTTTTCAAAAATCTTCTAAAATTTTAAGTACACAGTGAAAACATATCCAGTTTTTTTTTTTTTTTTTTTTTTTTTTTTTTTTTTTTTTTTTTTTTTTTTTTTTTTTTTTTTTTTTTTTTTTTTTTTTTTTTTTTTAATTTTTTTTTTTTTTTTTTT
>Ga0099825_1003790_pt1 | contig 20036 bp, 10 predicted proteins | sample SiratroredBW_FD_76838 | JGI IMG/M metagenome (GOLD analysis project Ga0099825, IMG submission 76838) | Root nodule microbial communities of legume samples collected from California, USA - Siratro red BW | ecosystem: Host-associated > Plants > Roots > Nodule | place: USA: California | collected... | reverse complement strand
ATATATATATATATATATATATATATATATATATATATATATATATATATATATAGTGCATTATGTTTTAACCACCGATCTAATTAGATGTTATAGATAATTTTTGAGATGTTACATGTATTTTAATAATAAAAAAAGAGATAAAATAGATTTGAACACAACTCAATACATCTAATAACATTTTATATTTTCATTTCTCATTTTTTTTATTCTTAACTTTCTACAGTTTCAATTTCCTCTTTAATAAATTTTTAATTCTTAGTCAATAATGTTTTTAACACGTACTTTCGTCAGTAGTGTCTACTTCAACCATTCAAGATACATTTTCATTCGAAAAATATCAGCTGATATATTTTTTTTCTTTTAACTTATAACAGATCATGTTTAATAAATTAAGGTTATAAAATATAGTAATTTTCATGTACTATTTATATCATAACATATCACCATTATTTCATCTTTTATTTATATTGTGTTTAGCTCGAAAAATACATAAAATTTTGCTTTTAGTATGCGACGCTTCTGTCTTAAAATAGCAAAACCACAATGCCACAAGAGGTTTTGTTTGTTTACTTTTAACAAACCAAAAATTTTGGATGCTTTTAAAATAATCTACATACAAAATTGTGAATTTATAATTCTGAATAATTAAAAAATTAAATTACATAACATATTGATTATTTTATATGAAAAAAAAAATTAACCGCCGTAACAAGTTTTGGATCCAAAGTTAATTTTACAGGGTTAATTTAAAGCATCATCATCGATGATCCTATTTGTGAAAATAAGAGACTGAGGAAAAGCAGAAGCATAGTAATTATAATTCATCGTCTTCGCTTTACACTGCGCCGTTCTTCTCTCTCCTCTCTTCATCGCTGATTCTCGTGAACTCTTAATCAATCCAATGCGGAGTATAGCTTATTTTTCAATCACCACTCGCTCGCGAACTTCGTGTTTCTGCTTCTGTTTCTGATTCTGGATTTCTTTTCTGTTTGGTTGCAGATTAATCTTCTGAACAGTACGCGCAATCGGAGTTCGAAACGATGTCGTCGGGGCAAGTGGTTAAGCGTGTCAAATACAAAGCCACCGTCAAAGACCCTGGCACCCCCGGCGTCCTCAGATTGGTGCATTGGCATTTTCAATTTGTTCGGTATTTTGTGAAATTTCGTTTTCGCGTGAGATTTTTATGGAATTTCCTTCGCTCTTTATGCAGACTCAAGAAAAGTTCGTTTTCAAGCCTAATGATCCTACCTCCAACAACAAGCTCGATGTGGAGTTCAGATTTATAAAGAGTATTTTTGACTTCTTGTTTTCATGTTTTCTTTCCTTAAACTGGTTGTGAAGGTTAATATGAACTGTTATTGAATTTTGTGGAAGTTATTGACCTCTGAAAGTTATTGACCTCACAATCTCAGTGTTTTCATTGATACCGCATATGCATTACTTTTGATTGTCATTTTTTCTTTTTGCTCTGCTGGAAAAATAATTAGGTCATAAACACACTAAAGAGGGATCAGGCAAACCGCCATGGCTTAACCTTACCCATGCACAGGTTGTTCTTTTGTTACTTTTTATCTTGTTGCTCTTGTCTACATTTGTTCTGCTATTTATGCTGCTGAGTTGGTTCCATTTTTTTTTCTTCTTTTGCTTTTGAATGCTGCTCAGTTTGAATTTTCAATGCCTTTGGTTCACTTGGTAATACTACACTTGACATGCTTATGCCTCTTCCTTTTATATGAATTTTTATTATATTACAATTTGATGTTCCAGGGAAGTTACATATTCGAGTTAGAAAGTTTTGCGGATCTTCATGTTTGTCGGGAATTGGTGGGTAAGTAACTTACTTTGGCTACTGCCAAACCAAATCAAGACATGGTTTTGTTATTTCTATATGCTTAAAATTTTATCCTCAGGGCTTCTTTAACTTGCTTTTGTTATTCTTGAGTTGTCACATCGTGTAGCTTATCATGAAAGCCTGTTATGTTGTTTACTTGTTTGATCATGGGCTTAAGTCTCAGAGTAACAAAGTTAGAGTTTAATTTTATTGATTTTTATCAATTAAGCATGTTAAACCTGTAGAAGATTGTAATTAAAATATGATTTCAGATGCATAGCATTAAATATTTATTTCTCTCGACTATACATATGCCAGAGTAGAAAATGATACATATTTTTCTTTTATTCCCTTTCTTTGTGCCATATTTTATATTTTTATTTTCGGTTGTTTGTATAAGCTTTCCTATAATGATGTTTGATCTGTTTGAGCAGGTATTGCCCTTAGCAAGCATGTGCAAGGAGAAGCTACGAAAGTTATTTCTGAGGAACAGCTGAGCTCTGCTGAAATGACGCTCAGGATAAAGCTGTTGCAGGAAGATAGGTATTTGCTTTAAAATAATGCACTTTAATCCTTGAAAGAAAGGAGTAATGATTAATGCATGGCTGGGATGCTCCACCCAGTGTCCACCTGTCACACATGGTTAACCACGTATGTAAATATGGTTAAATTTGCCTCAGAAATGGTTAATAGTAAATACATGTGATTGTATGCCATTATATTTGTACTTGTAGCACTAATAGTTAAAAGTCTCACAAGTGGTAAATTGTGTTGTGAGGTTATTGAAATGTCTGATAGTAATGATTGGTAAACTTTCCTCAATGTGGTTAAGAGTAAATGATTGTAAGCATATAATTATAAATCTGTATTTATGACACTAGTGGTTAAATATGTCTTACACAAATGTGATGAGGCTATTGAGCTGTCTAATAGTGATTAAATCCGCCTCAATAGTGATTAAAAGTAAATGAAAGAGGGGTTACAGTTATAAATATGTACTTAAGCACTGGTGGTTATTATGTCTCACAAGTTGTTAACATTGCCCGAGGTTATTGAAATATCTCATGGTGGATGCGGGGTGCGGGACACTTATAACTTTTCAAAAAAAGAATTGTTTATTCGTGATCTTGTTCTGTTACGATTCAATTTCTTTTGCAACTAAGACCACTTAGACATGGTCTATTTGGTATTGTGCTATTACTTTAAAATTGTCCATTTTTAGTTGTTCTTGCTTGGATGCCATGCTGTATGATTACTTAGGAATTCAATCTGTTCGTACTTTTCAATATTAATTTTTATCTACTGTAGAAGTTATCTTAGTTTCAGATATTCCTCACTTCCTTCAATGTTACTGATTTTGGCAAAGTTCAACTTTTTCAGCAAGTTGCAGAGACTTCATAAGGAACTTGTAGCTAGTGGTAAGCTTACAGAATCAGAATTTTGGGCTACTAAGAAGGTAAAGATATTCCAAATATCAATTGAGTTTCAAACTCTAGTGAGGCCATCATATGTTGTTGATGATTGGTTTCTCGTTGATATTGTGATGATTTAAAGAATTTTTACGGTTGAAAAGTACTGTGTAAAGTATTTTTTGCAAATAAAATAGTGTGAAATATACGGTCTTCTAAAGGGGTTTCACTAATAGATATGCAGTCTATTGACTTTTTTCTACTTTTGTTTTCATATGGAATATATCTTATTCTTAGCCTCCAATTTTCTTGTAACTTTCTTCTCTTCATCTTAATGAATTTCTTCTTTTTATATTAAATATGTTCTACAGAAATTGCTGGATCAAGATGAAAGCAGAAAGTTAAAACAGCGGATTGGTTTTAAAAATTCTTTGATCTTTGACACAAAGCCTATGAGTGATGGACGGGTATGATACCACTTCTCCTTCTGCATTGGTGCTCTGTCTTTATGAGTGCACTTACTTACTTGGATGTCATCATGAGAACACTGCAGCTCAATAACCTCAAATTCCAAATTGCATTTTGTTAATAAAAAATCTTACTCCTCTCTTAATAGTGTGAAAAACTCATCTTTTGGAAGCTTTTAAATGTCTAACAATACTATGACAATTTCTTTCTTAATTCCCCTATTGTTTTCTTAATGTCCAACTCCCCTATTGTTTTCTTAATTCTAAAAACTGAGATCAGAAAAAATTTACTTTTGGCTTTTAAGAGTTTAAAAATGATTTGAAAATTTGTAATGAGATGTGGGCCCTAAATTGGATTTTGAATATTAAAATTAATAGCCAAGCAAGTCCTATAACCTTTTTTTTTCATTTTTTTTGTCATATCTGTAACAATGTACAAGCTCAACAAGATAGTTTGATGTATATAGCCGACCCCCATCTAGTGAGATAAGGCTTCTTTTATTGTTAGTGAGTTTTTATGTAGAGTTTGTGAATTCTAAATCCATGTTTAGGATCTTTAAACAGTTTCTGATTTTTTTTGGCTTCTAATGCATGCATATGATTTTAAACGAGTTATTTTCCCTTATTCTTCTTTTTCAGATAAACCAGGTTAAATTTCAGTTGACACCAGAGATTAAATATCAGGCATGCTTCTTACTCTGGCTAATTACATTTTAAGCTAAATATTGAATGTTTAGATTCTGTGCTATAAGTGATTATACTAATGGGTATTTATTTAGACTTTAATGCACTGCCCGGAACAGAGGGCACGGTGGGTATATATTGACGGTCATTTAGACAAAAAGCTTATGCATGAAATTTTAACTTGATGACAACAACCATTAATAGAATGCAATTACAATCACCTTTTCATGTGCATGATATTTTATACAATTATTTGTAGCACACCTTTTTAGTTTTCTCATTTTTTTTGTTTTCTTGCACATTCATGTGCATGCAATAGTTCATCATATTGATATCAAGTGGAAGTGATACAACAGTTAGTTTTACTTAAGAAAAGGAAGTGGTGGTTTCTTTATGCCTCTAGCATTGAGCTTCCTTCCATGTGGTCGGGTAAGACTCGGTTGTTGTTGTTGATGATGTCAAGTCAATGAATAGGGTGATAACTTTCGATTTTTGGACCAGTTGGTCTAGTTGGTAAGGACCAGACTCATATCTCATGAGGACATAGTTCAAGTCCTGCTGCTGATGCGAGGACCTTGTTGGTGGATAATGTGTAAGTACCTCTCTAAGTACTCATAGAGCTTGGAGGCCTGCCCTGGCCTTGGGGAACTCCTGGGAGCTAACTTGTCTAATTTTTTGTGTAACAAAACCAAACATTCATTTTTTTTTATCATTTCTGAGGATCAGCATAATTAATGTTTAAGGTAAAATATATTAGCACTTGATGAACCCCTTTTGTATCATTGTAACTGTTTGAGTCTTATATCTTATGGAATTATCTTTTTTGGGGTGTTAAAGTTGGTTAATTCGTTGTTTAAGAATGTTAGATGGTTTCTCAACCATAGGCTACAATTCAAATTGGAAGATGAAAGGAACTTACAAGATTAGTCACCACACTAACTAATGCTTTAAAAGGATTTTTGAAGTTTGGGTTTGGAAGTTCAAGGAGGGTGGTTTTGAGCTCACTTAAAGTTTAGAATTTAGACTTAGCACAGACACGGACATGGACACTTTGACACGTATAATCTCCAAAATATAGGACATGAGGACACAGATTACATCACTATGAATTATATAGATTGACAATCAAGATTAATGTATTGAAAGATCATCTGTGAACAAGATTAGCGAAATATAACAAAAAATGAATTTAATTCATCTGTCTAAAATCCGAAAGGTGAAAAAAAAACATATATAATCTAAATATTCCTTATTATATATAGGATTTGTTTCTTATTTCTATAATCATAATATAAACTTATACAATAAGTTTATGAAGTTTTAGAAAATATTGTATTAGTCCTTTTTAGAATTGTGTTGGAAATGTGTTAGAATTGTCAAATACCAAAAGAATATCTTTTGAATTGGACACTTTATTGATACGTGCGTAGTATGAGTATCGGTGTCCGATATGTGTCGAACACAGGACACTCCATTTAGGAGGCATGTCTGAGTTTCATATCTTTCAGTTTGATCTTGTGGGTTGGAACTGGTATTTGGTTTATGTTATGTGTTTTCCCTTTTCCTTCTATCTCTGCATGTTGTTTCTTTAGCATGGTTTTGTTAGAATATCTTGCCATATTTTAGAATATATTATGGAATCAATTTGTTTGCTATTGGACCTAGCAACCTTGTGAGTTGTTTCTTAATCTTATTAGAGGCGTTTTCTTATCTGGCTGCTGGGTTACGACTTAGGATTCTTATTGCATTAGTGGGCTTGTGATAGGTTTATTTCTCTACTAGAGATTATGCAGCTTTATTGTATGTTTCAGCCACGTCTGGTTCCCTAGTATTTGTCTGCTTTAGTTGGGAGGGTTTGATTATACTTGTATTTCATTCATTATTTCAAATATTTATTTCTTATTTAAGGGAAAAATTTGAATGTGTACTATCCTTATTTTTTTTTTTTCATTTTTTTTTTCCAGATTTTTGCCCTCAAACCTGCTGTCCACCAGGCATTCCTCAATTTTGTACCTAGTAAAGTATGTTGAAAATCTTTGCAGTGTTTGTTATTATCTTCTGTAATAATTTGTGTGCAATATCAAGCACTTTGCTTACTAAATTATTTCTTTTTCCCCCATGGTCTCCAAATTCAAGATGAACGAGGTAGATTTCTGGAATAAATACTTCAAAGCTGAGTATCTTCATAGCACCAAAAATGCGGTTGCAGCAGCTGCTGAGGCTGCTGAAGATGAGGATCTTGCTGTCTTTCTGAAAGATGATGAGATATTAGAAATTGAAGCTCGAAAGAAGGTCTTTTTCTCATCTTATTCTCATTGAAGATCTTTTAGCTGCATTCTCTTAATATGTCTGTTTGCAGGTCCGACGTGTTGATCCAACTTTAGATATGGAAGCAGACCAAGGAGATGATTACACACATCTTCCTGTATGGTGAATGAAACAATTCCTCAATCTCATTTAGAGTTCTTTCACAATGTGTTTTTTCACATCTTATGCAAGTTTGCCCCTTTTAAAGTAAATTTTCAGTTGCAATAAAAAAATATTAAAATGCCAACAAATAACATAATAATTTAACATTTCAACTCCATAATAAAGCAAAATAGCAAGCTTCAACCTTAAGTAACGAAGTGTGTTGTACATTCTAAATTCATACAAGAGTAAGTTCTTAAAATGATAACGTTTAAAAAACTAATAAAGGTCTGATGTTTTCAAATATAGATACCCAATCCTTTGATAGCATTGTCTCCAAGATCAATTTTTTGTGATTTCTAGGTTCATACAAAGAGGAGAAATCACTTACATTAGAAGATGAATGGCTTATTTTACATGATATACAACTCGAAGTTGAAAAGTAGACAAATAAGAAAAAATGATGCTATGATGTTTGATTATGAATGGTTAACTTAAGAGGGACATAATGTTGACGAAGAGAATGTTTAGGTTGAACAACCTCGGGATGAAGACAATGGTAGCAACATTGAATCTGTTGGAGGAAGTTCAAGTAATCCAACTCTTGATGAATTTGATGTTCATAATTTGGTTTTGGATGCCAATTTTGATGCACATTTTTCATCTAAGAAAGAGCTCAAGAGCTCTATAGAGATGGTGATTTTGGAGATGATGTTATTGGACATGGAGATTTGATGACATTAGTCCTTCTTTCGTTTTTTAAATGCTATCATTTTAAGAACTTGTGTTTTGAATGATTTCTGAATGTTTTGGTGTAGTTTGATCTTGTTTATTAGTAGTAATGTACTTGCAGATTTTTTTATTTTATTACTGTAGTTTGTGATTTTGCTTTATGAAGTTGAAATGTTCTATTATTATGTTATTTAATTTTTTATATTATGTAAAGTCTTGCAAGTTTACTAGGAGAGTTTATGGAGCCTCCGCAAGTTTACAAAAGCTCTCAAAGTTATGATACACACACACACACACATATATATATATGTGTGTGTGCGCGCGTGTGTGTATATATATCATTCAAATTCCATACCTTGTGCTGTTAATCGTTTAGTAGTTAATATGATTCAAATGTTCTGTTATCTATTTATGCTGCTGGTTCAGAAGTGCTAGATTTGCATTGAATTTCTGTATATTGACATTTTTTTTGCTCTATTTGGTGAGAAGGATCATGGGATCTTCCGAGATGGTAGCAAGGAAGTATCTGAAGCCCAAAATACTCTGTATAAGAGAACATTGTTGCAAGATCTTAATAGACAAGGTGCAGTTGTTCTTGAAGGGAAAACTTTAGGTAATTTCCTCTATTCAAATTGTTTTTTTCAGTGTCTACCTAAAATAATTGTTTCATAATTTTATTCTTAAATCTGTTCACACATTGGCTATATATTTTGTCTTCCCATATTATAATATATGTTCCCTAAATTTTATTTTGTCTAATATGTATCTGTAATCAGCAAAAATGGTCTTCAGTAATAAATTTGTAAGATTGGCAAATACTAATAATGCATGTCATAATTAGATTATTTCCTTGTGATTAATTTGCTCTACTCCTGTAGCCATATTGAAGTTGACTTTTAATTATTTGTTCTCTGGGGGGGTGGAGACTTTCTCACACACGTGTTTGGATTATGATATTCTCTCTTCTATGCTATTTGTTTCACTTAATTTCTTTGAGAACATTTTAAAGGTTGTGAAGAATTGTATTTGCAAACTGGAAAAGCTCAGCTTTTAAGAATCTTAAATTTGTTTTCTGTTCTTATTATGTTGATAAATTTTATTGTCATTAAGTGTTACCTTGATCAAGAGTAAGACACATTTTAAAACCATTTTCCCAAAATCAATTGAAACCTTGGAGAGTGAAATGCATTCACATCTGGATAGTTGCACTTGGTTATGGCCATATGGTCTGGTGTGATGAGTCAAACTTCAAAATATAAATGCAGATATGGAGATGGAACACCCAAGAAAAGTAGCGGAAATTCTTGCTAGGAGAAAACAGGGTTAGTATGGCTAACTTTTTTTCTTTTCCTTTCCTTTCCATTCACATGGAGCAAATTCTTATTTCATTCCTCTACAGAGTCTGATGAGGTTGTAGGTGACGAGGAGAGACGAAACAGAATTTCAAAAATGACCCCGATTGAAGATCTTCAGGCACAAGATGATCATCGTTATGCACCACTTTGTATCAAGGTTGAACATTTTCTCAAGAATTAGATGAACCATATTTATTATAGTGATATATTTATAGTGAATAACTTGATTTATGAAATGTGTGCCCATTGGGGCATGGTCTGGAAGTATTATATACACCCTAATGAATGCTTTAAATCTCTTAAAAGAGCAACAATTGGATAACTTTTGTACTTTTAATGTAATAATTACTTTTTCAGTAACAACTTTCTGCAGTTGACTTATTAATATTATCATTTACCCATGGACATATAAGAGAAAACCCCATAAAAAACTTACTAATTAATAATTAACGTCTTTTTGTGATAAAATATCTGTTAAGTGTTATGACTAATGCATTTGTTTCATAATCAGGATCCTCGTGACTATTTTGATTTCCAACAAGCTAATGCAGTAAAAATTTTAGATGATTCCCAACCTCGAATGGAGAAAACGACATGCAGTTTGAGTTCCGAGGAAGCCTATGGTTCTTTGAGGGCATCAATATCTAAAATCCAAGCTACTGGATTAAGGGATCCTCTCTTTAGTCCCGAGGTCGCTCTTAAGGTAATATATATTTGTGTCACATAATTCTATATTTGAAAAGAATACCATTTTTTAATAATTGACAGATGTATATGGTTAATCTCTCAATATTTTGCCAAGAAACATTTGTTTTGTTTTGTTTTGTTTCTTAATATTCTTTCCTATTGAAAATGAAGGCCATTTATTTTTTTCCAGGTCCTTCACGGATTGACTAAAAGTATCTCGAGCACCAAATATCATCTTGGGAAAACTTCTCAAGAGAGTGTCCTTGACATATTGCCCAATACTACCAAGGAGAAACTACTAGATGTGAGTCGTCCACAATTGTTTCTGAGGTCTTTGAGAAGGAAAACAAAAAAAAAAAAAAATGAATGGAAAGAAAAGAAAAAAAGAGTTGGGGATAATCTTTTGGATTTCTATTTGTGTGTTGAGATATAGCATTTGTTGCATTTATTTTCAATCTGTAGTTTGACTTTTCATTATTTTTGTATTTTCTTTTGGGGTAGTTCTGAATGTTTGTATTTATATTTTTGTCGTACATGCACCTTTCTTTCCAGCATTGGGTGTGCAGTCAGGAATTGCTTAGGCACTTTTGGTCTTCATATCCAGTTACAACACAAAACCTTGCTAATAAGGTAATTGTTGAGCTTTTGTGATTCAAAAAAAAAATCTTTCAATGCTGATTCCTACGCCTGACCTATCTAAATATCGCACCAATTGAATAAATTTGGGACGGATTTCCTATCAATTATTTCTTGAGCTAATATATAATTTGCTTTTGTTGTGGATCTTCATCCTGCTTTTTTCCTCTATCTCTTTTCTTGTTTCATTTTAAAGAGCAGTATGTTCACTTCATGTTTATAAATTGTTATGGTTACATTACTTTCTATTTGCTTGCATTCTAAGTCAATCAGTAAACCAGTTTGTCAAAATTTTGCTTGATTTTATATAAATGCTTGCTTTAATTGAATATTTTGAGTTTGCTATTGCATCACGTACATATGTGAACCGTTTCCCACTAGGTAATTGTCAGCAAACTATTTATCCTGTCTGACTTTTGCTTTTAAATCGTGTCCAATAATTCCTTTTACGTCTCTAACATGTGCGTAACAAGAAAAACCTGTTTGTTTTAAGATTTTAGTAACTATTCAACTAATTTCTGAAGGTCTTGTAAACTTACCAAGCATCAATATATAACTTATTTTTGTTTGAAGGGTCAAGGAAACAAACTTTGATACATGTAAGGAACCCCGCTGATCTTAGCAATTAATCTGGGGCACAAGTTTGATGTTTTATGATCAAAATTGCAATATAAGTAGTCTATGTCAGATGGCCATTGGATGAGTTTAGAGGGTTTTTCCTTCTATGTGCCATTGGTGGTAATTCGATCACACACACATTATAGCGTAGATATGGTTTTAGTGATGCATTGACAAATCTTTCTGAATTCCATTTTATCATATATCTGATGTTTTGTTCACTCGTGAACTAAATGCAGACAAGAAGACTGAAAGATTCCATATCACAAATATATTCTAAACTTGAGGTACGCTTTTAGCTAATGCCTCTTTTAGTTTTTCTCACTGCACTAACGCGTTTTCTTTTATTTTGTTAATTTTGTTACCTGCATTAATTTTATTTGCTTTAAGTAAGAACTATAGTCTTTCTATTTTTCTTTGTTGATTCATAGGAAATAAAGGTATCTGCACAGTCAGACTTGCGGCACCAGGTTTCCCTTGTTGTCCATCCTATGCAGCAGGTGAGCACAACATACTCATTTGACCAGTTTAATTTTTTCTTCGTGATTTTCAAACTTGGATTTAGCGCAAACCACTACCTACGTGATAAATACACTTCTGAAATAAACCTTTTGTTTTGGTTTAAATGTGTCGAGTTCTTAACAACATGATTTAATTTTATCTTTGTCCTTCAATTTTTGTTTGTTGATTTTCGTTCTCATAAATTTTATAGTTCTAGAATGTGGTTTCTGACCTCTGTCACCACTTAGTGAGGATGCGGCATCCAGTTTGACATGTTACTTGGCAACCATTTGGACGTGGTATATAATGTGGCATGTTTATATGCATGACACGTCAGTAATGGTAAATATTTTTAGATGTTTTAAAATTTATGAAAACAAAGCAGCAGATCTTTTGGAGGATTAAAACAGAATTCAGTCACATTTACAGGAAGTGCTTCATGATATTCCCTTTTTTAAAATTTCCTGTCTTGGAAGGCTTTCTGTTTTACCTGTATAGGTGTTTTACAGCCATCGACTGATGTTCTTGTGCAGTGCAGTTTAGAGGATGGGCCATGCCATTGTTTTTCATGTCTTTGTTTTTTTCTGTATCCTTCTTGTTTATTACATCTTATGGGAGATTAAGGGATACATACAATTTTTTACACAGGCTTTGGATGCTGCCCTGTTACATTATGACGCTGACATTAGGAAAAGAAATGCAAGAGGCTCAAAGTCTAATGGTTATGTTTAGGAGAATGTTTTGATCTCTGTTCACTGCGAGCAACATACTATAACAATTTAGGAATGTAAATTCCATCAATTTTGCCGTGATCGCAAACCCGAATGGCTATTTTATCTCTATATCATGTTGAAATGAATTTCCATGAGAATTAGTCAGCAAGAGTCTTACTAGATTGTTAACATGTAACCTAGAATTACTTGTTAACAGTGTCCCTAGGCAAAGGATGAGTTAATTCACCAGTTTCCTGCTCCTCCTTCACCCGCTGTCTCCCTGTAACATACCTGCATGACTTTAGCAGTACATACAACAAAGGATAAGTGAATCACACGGTTTATTGAATTGCTTTGTGCATTTTCAGTGGCCGAAATAATTTTACTGTTTTGTGCTTACAGCAATAAAATCTAGTATATTTATGCATACTGTCATGTTGATAGCTTTAAATTGTCTAAGAGTAATTTTCTTTTTTCTTAAACAAAGAAATCAACTAGAACACAATGTGTTCATAGCAGCATAAATGGATTTTAAAAATATGCATAAGCATAAACTAGTAGAGGGTTCATAAACTTGTGGGTGTTTACTGTAATTACAAAGTATGATGGTATAAGTTGCAGTTATATGAAAAAAATCTCTAGATTAGGTCTAATTAATGTGACATGATTATATATTTCAAAGATTAAACTGATTTTTATATTAAATGAGAATAGACTTAGCTTATCCACACTGCTGACAAATTGGTACTAAGGTTTAACACTATTTTTGTTCACCCAAGATGTCATGAAAAGTGAAATGGTGATAAAAAGGTATTAGTTAATTTACAGCCTAGTATTTTAGTCGTAATTACATTCAGATAGAATCTTTTTTTTTTCTTTATCAGCATTCAGATAGAATCGATAATAATTATACGTCAAATAATAAATTAACATAAAACTATAAAAATTAAGTTAAATAAAATTTTAAATCAACAAAAAGAAATCATTACATGTTTTATAAGATGGGAAAGTTAATAATAATTACTATAATTTATTATACGAGAAATGCTTATAGCATTTTTCTCTATTATTCAGCACGGATAGATGGAAGTCATCCAATAAGGTAAATGAAGTCTGTGTAGGTCTCACAAACCAACTCTAATAACTGCATGTTCTCCACCAGTTTTATAAAAAGCTATAACTTCAAATTTACAATTTTTAAGTCACTTGTTTGGTTTTCTATAGCTAAATAAATTTATGTTTTAAAATTATTTTTTTAATATATATGTATATGTATGTATGTTTTTGTGTGATTTAATTTTTTTCAATCACATGGTAAGAATTAAAAGGTATAAAGAAAAATATATGTATGGAATTTGAAGAGTTTAAAATGATAAGTGTAGAAATTAAAATGAGTGATTTTTAAATATAAACAAAATAGAGTTTATAACTTTAAAAGTAAATAAATAATTATATAAAACAAAAATAAATTGAAATAAAATTAGAGGAAGATTATTACAATAAAATGAAGGATGTAGATGTTTCCAGTGATGCAAGCACTTACGACGGCATTAATTCGGTGGCTTCCTAATATCACATTTTCAATTTTTTAATACCCAAACTCCGACACTCATCACCTTGTTCAGTAGTTGGTTTAATCAAATATTATTTGTTTATATCCATCTCAATTTTTCGTTTTATTTTCTGTATTAAAAATATTTGGGTTATACATGGTTTTCTAAGTTTCAGTCAACTTTCTGCTGTAGACTTTCAGACGGTATAAAAACAACTACAGAAAAAATAGTTAAACATTTATAGATTTACAAAATACAATGCATATTATTTACCTAAAAAATATTAAAAGGTATAATATTTAATATAAAATTGCAAATATTATTCCCCATTTACTTTTACTCCAAATCCCAGTATGGAAATTATAAAACACAAATACTCAATTTTAACAAAATTTTCCTCAACTTTAGATTATTATTTTCTACATTTACGAATAAGAGGAACTAAATAATGTAAATTGAATAAAAAAAAAATGTCCAAGAGAAAGACAAAGCAGAAGACGTGTTTGTTTGATAGCAATAACAGTGAAACAAACATATCCAATTTCAAAATTTGAGATTGTGGGGCATGGATGGGTGTATATATAGGGTTGCGTTGGCTTAGAAAGATGAACAGCATCTGACTCTGAGAAAATGGCGGAGGTGAAGCTACATGGGTTTTGGTACAGCCCCTTCTTATTGAGGGTGAAGTGGAGCTTAGAGTTGAAGGGTATAAGCTATGAGAACATTGAGGAAGATCGCTACAACAAGACACCTGAACTTCTTCAGTACAACCCCGTCTACAAGAGAATCCCAGTTCTGGTTCACGCTGGAAAACCCATTTCTGAATCCATGATCATACTTGAATACATCGATCAAGTATGGCCTCACAATCCACTTTTTCCACTTCATCCCTACCACAGAGCTCTCGCACGCTTTTGGATCAAATTCTCTGATGATCATCTGGTAAATACTTTTCAATTAACTATGCACATTTTTTTATTTAATATAGTGAATTTATTTTGAATATTCATGAAAAGGTACTAAAAACACAATCTATCATGATTTTCATTGCAACTCCAATTTTTTTTTTATTGATTGATTGGTTGAGTTAACATGTTAGGATATTCTTTAACAGTGCAATATCCTAATTATTTTACTAGACTTTTCTTCTTGCTACTTTATGCACATGTGTTATGTGAGGACAATAACATTGGGATCAATTTTTGAAGACTAGTGGAGTTAGAGAACTCTTTCGCAGCAATGATATTGAAGGGAGGAAGAAGGTGATAGAGAATATTTGTGAGCATTTGAGAGTTGTGGAAGATCAGTGCTTTAGTAAGGACAATAAATTCTTTGGAGGAGACAGTGTTAATGCTGTGGACTTGGCTTTTGGGTCCATAATCAAATATCTCACTGTGTTGGAAGATATCTTTGAAGTGCAAATTCTTGAAGCACAGAAATTCCCTCGTTTGTATTCATGGTTTAATATCTTCAAAACTCAACCAATCATTGCAGAAAACCTACCTCACCAGGATCAAATGGTAGCTTTTGTTAAACCTCTTAGAGAACAAATTTTGGCATCTTCTTGAGAAATGAAACATATTGTACCTTTTGTGAAGCATGTGTAACATTCAGAGATGTATGTATTACCAACTTTTGTTTAGGTTTGTGTTAATGTAATTATGAAAGTAATAAAAGTTTGATGTTAGGTTGTCTTAATATAAGCATGAAAGTATAAAAAGTTTGAGATTTATTCACTTTTAATATATTTTATTGGTCTTGATAATTTTCCTGTGATTAATAATTATAAGAGGTTGAAATTATAAACAGAACAAAATGATACCAAGATTAGTCGACAAAGTAGAACGATAAATAAAATAAAATTTAGATTATAATTAATGTTAATTCAATATACTTCGTATTATCAAAATTAACCAAATTAACCTAAAACGTAATGACAACCTAAACCATAAAAAGTGCTCACTATAAATAATATGATACGTATTTGAAAACTTCGTTTCTAAATAATTATGAACCTAATTTATTCACTTTTAATGTGTTTACTTTGTCTTGGATAGTTTTTCTGTCATGATTATTCTTTCAGGACCAGAAACTAATTCTTTAGTCTTGTTAACAAGTAAATAAGTAATTTAAAAATATTAATTACCATTAAGAGTCTTCAAAAATAAGTCATAAAAGAGCCAAATTTGTATACAATTTGATTTATTGCAATTTCGTCTTCTTGAACTCATATATATATATATATATATATATATATATATATTAATACTTCTCTTTTCTTTTTTTCTTTTAATATAAATAATTGTTTCAGTCCCAAGGTTTAGAATATTTATAATAAAAGAAAAAAGAAAAAAGAAGTATTAATATATATATATATATATATATATATATAATTTAAAAAAAAAATTGGGTGCCAAAGTGAATAAACTGAATTGAAGAAAACACAACCAACAGAGAGTGATAAATCATACTTCAGCAAAGTGATTCAAAATCATTCCAAGTTTTTTTCTACATGTCATCATTAGTAAAGAAAGGGGAAAAATCAAATAGAAAGATTCATCCTTCAAAATTCGTCTTAGCACATAGAACTAGAAAATGAATAAAAGCAAAGATAACTCTTATCAAACTTGAAAATTTATTTATTATAATTTAAATAAAATTTACATTTATCTTGTATAACACTCATAAACATAAATTAGGTTCATATGAAGTCATAATTTTAGACTTTTTTTTTGCTATTGTTAGATTAAAACAAAGAGGGGTTATCTTTCGTTGTCGAATTAATGGACTGTGGACCACTATTTTATTTCCTTTAAGGTTTTTTTTTTCTATGATAGATTTATGTAACTGCCTTTGGACACTTTTTCACCAATCGAGAATAATTTTATTTTTAAATTATCAAAACGAACATATATTAAAATAATTACGGAAATGGATAATTATTTGTTGTAAAGATAATTTTATTTAATAAATATATATTCTAAAGTATAATTTTGTTTTTTAATGAGAAAATCAACTGAAATCGTACTTATTAATATGATTTCAATTTTTTTTAACATTATTAAACTGAAATTATAATTTTTTTCATATGATTTCAGATTCAATTTAATAATAATAGTAAATAACAATAATATTATTATTATAAATATCATGATATGGAGACATGTAGTTAATGGAAAGCAATTACAAAAATAACAATTAAAATGACGACGAGATTATAATAAGAATTTGTTCCGAAATAGTAAGTTATGACTCACTTGCAGATAGGAGAGGGCAAGTTAGGAAAAATTAAGAGGATTAGAGATAACAGAAAGAATAGAATGATTTAGAGAGAGGACTTACAAGGCACAAACATCCTACTATTTTCCTCCACTTAATTAATTCCTGACCTACCTCGGTCAATCTCACTTATGCCAAGTTAATTATTTTTCTATTATCGGGATCCTTCACCACGTGTCTTTCCTTCCTCACGTTACAATATCATTACCTCCTCCTTTAAAAATGACCCTGCCCTCAAGCTCGAAATTGGGATATTGTATTTTCATCTGTTCATATTGCTCCCAAGTAACCTCTTCCTTGAACATATGTTCCCACTTAATTAAAACCTCCTTCTACCATTTGTTGTTACCATATGATGTCCCAACACCACATGTGGTTGTAACTTGTAACCTCTTTCATCTAACAGGAGTAGAGTTATAAGCAATGTAGTAGTTGGATTACCTTCATTTCTTAAGTAATGAAATATGGAATACTAGGTGTATCTTTCAGTAGAGGGCAGTTCTATCTTGTATGTTACAGGGCCAATCCTTTGTCTAATTTTGAAAGGACCAAAGTATCTCATTGACAGTTTCTATTCTTTTGAAAAGCCACAAAATTTTGTTGATATGGCTGCAATTTCACATACACAAATTGACCCACCTTGAACTTTAGTTCTCTTCTTTTGTTATCTGCACAGGCTTTCATACGCATCTGGTTGTTTAAATTTGTTTTTAAGGTGTCTAGTACAACATCTCGTTGTTGTAATTGGTCCTGAAGAGTTGGCAAATCCTTTAGTTCTGGCTCATATCAAATTAATGGTGGAGGGTGCCTGCCAAATATTGCTCTATATGGAGTCATCCCAATTGCACAAAGTATTATAGTTATATGCTGCCCAATAAGGTAGTTAAAACTGAGAATATGGGTAGGATCACGATGAGTTTACAAAATCGTAAATCGTGAAATAATAACATGAAACATAGATTTTAGCTTTTAATATATATTGTCGCGACCTCGCCGACGACGGCTGAAGGCAATCCGAAAATAAAATAAATTAAAATTCGTTTGATTTTAAAATCGGAGAAAATGAGTCGTCACCATAGTTTTTACGGGAGACCATGGAAAAACTGGAATTGGATAAAACAGGTCTACGAAACCGGATCTAGGATTCGGGAGTCGGTTACATGTGTGGAAGGTGTTACCACCCCCACAACGCCCATATAAGACGATACCTTTAATCGGATGAGTAAAATGAGTGTGGTTTAATAAAATGCTTATTCTTCCCAAAAGAAATAATAGAAAAACTAATAAAAACAAAATAATAATTTTAAATAAAAGGGTCCGACAAGGATTGACCTTGTACGTATCTACATCCAAAATGGGTGAAGAATCAAGGAATACTTAGTTCTAGAAGAAAGTTTGAGTTATTTTGGGAATTTAATATTTTTTTTTGAAATTTTTGTATTTTTATATTTTTAGAAATTTATTTCAATATGGATATCGTAGACGCGTTCAACCTTTTGATAATCCAAACAAAATTAAAACTTGTCAAATTAAATCCCATGACGCGAATGACCATTTGGAGATTTGATCGAAATTTCTTTTAAATAAAGTACCAAAAAAAATTAACTTTAATATATTTTTAGTAAAAATGATATTTTATTGGAAAAATAGGAAAAGAAAGAAAAGAGAAAAGAAAGAGAAGAAAAAAAAATGAAATAGCCTTAAATCTATATAAAAAATGTTAGACATAAGAAATTGAAATGGTAATTAAAAAATAAAAAAATTGAGTTAACTAAATAAAATAATACTAGAAATGCAAAATGGGTTTATGATTAGCAATAGCTTAAACCTACACGTTACACGTTATTTATTTTATATTCATGTACTTATTTTTTTTATTCGATTTTTTGTTTTTGGTGCCCAAAGCATTCTAAGCCTAAAATCACGCTGAACTCTGTCTCATGTCAATTTATTCCTTTTTCATGATTGGAGAATCATGGTTTATTTGCGTTGTAAAAGACGGCTGAAAAATTAATAAACTAAAATTTCAGAGACGTGATAAAATAGCATTGTCCTTAAGGACTTATCCACGATAAATATGCAAGTCTCCAGGATATAACACGAACTTCTCAGTTAAAACTGAGGATCTTAGAACTAGCAAGAAAGCTCTTTAGAGCAAAAATACCCAAGATATTTAGAGAAGAAATAGAGAAAGAGAAGAGAGAATATGTGAAGAAGAGAAGAAAAGAAGCTCTATTGGTGTGTTTTCGGAATGGGGGAGGTCCCCTATTTATAGAGGAAGGGTGAGGAGTGAAACGGAATGGGAGAAAACGGATTTGCACGATTTGCGGAAGATACTTCTTCCAACGTTCAAAATTGGAGTGTCCAACGTTCAAAACAGCCTACGTTTGCAGTTGCCTGAAGAATCTCCCACGTTGAACGGTTCTAGATGTTACAGCTGCCAGAAAAATCTCCACGTATTTTGGGGTTAAGCTGTTTGGGGCTGTTAGGGTTCACTGATTTTTTATTTTCCCCTTTTCAAATTTGCAATACCCCAACAATCCCCCTCATATTGCAAAATGTTTAAAGAATAAGAAAGAAAATAAATAATCTTGGGTCTCATAAAATGTAATGCATCAGAGCTGGTATAACAAGCTATATGAATCAATCTTAGATTGATGAACTTAACACACAGTGTAGTTGGTATAGCAAGCTATATGAACCAAGACACTTAGTATGCGTTAAAGGTTTATTAGTCACAATACACCCCCACATTCTTATTGTTATCGTTGTGTTGCGCCTAATAGGCCATGTGGGTGCCCGGTATTCATGAGTACTCTAGATATCTTGCCAAGATCTCATGCAAGCGGCCCCACTTGACACTCATATAGGTGATTTCATCAAGTATATGTTGCAAATCATACACCACCCATGAAGGATATGAAAATCATTAAAAACTTTGTTATAAGCTAAAATTCGTACTCCACATGGAATTTTAACAACAAAGTTTACCTTCTCAATAATGCAGTATCTAGCACCTTCACACACCATAGAAGTGGACAAATTGATTTTAAATCAATTTTGTGCTAGCAAAACTAACAAGTGACTTGTTCTTACCCATATGAACCTTATTCATGGGATCTCCAATCACAAAGGTTGGGTTTCCATCACTTGTTTGTT
>Ga0099825_1003785_pt1 | contig 20056 bp, 10 predicted proteins | sample SiratroredBW_FD_76838 | JGI IMG/M metagenome (GOLD analysis project Ga0099825, IMG submission 76838) | Root nodule microbial communities of legume samples collected from California, USA - Siratro red BW | ecosystem: Host-associated > Plants > Roots > Nodule | place: USA: California | collected... | reverse complement strand
AGAACACAAGAACAACTGTGATTTATAAAATTTGATAATATATTAAAATAAATTTTTAAATAAATAAACTTATTTTTAAAAAAAAAAAAAAAAAAAAAAAAAAAAAAAAAAAAAAAAAAAAAAAAAATATAAAACATTAAAAAAAAAAAAAAAAAAAAAAAACAAGACTGACCACATTAAAATGCAAAAAAAAAAAAAAAGTTTTAAAGAAACAATGATACTCATATATTTGAACTAGAAACTGAGTTCATTCCTTTGATGGAATTTGAATTTGTAGAAACATACACCTCTCTCCACATTCACATGATTGAATGCTGATTGAAAGACAGTGATGCTGATATAGTTACCTATCTAAATCAAGTTTAAACTAGAATCTCTATCAAGTTTGTATAGAATCAGGAGTTACACTAAGTATTAATTCATTTATGAACAAATGAGGACTCAGCCAAATCAATGGCACGAGCAAGAGCAGCAGCTTTGTTTTGACACTCTTGGTGCTCATCTTCAGGAACACTATCAGCAACTATACCAGCACCAGCTTGAAGGTAAGCAATCCACTCACGGCGTTGGTTGAGATCTTTGTATGAGTACATTGTGTCATACCTTGTTCCAGTCGGAAATACCATTGTCCTTAGAGCAAGAGCAACATCCATCTCACCGGAGAAAGAAATGTATCCAAATCCTCCGCTGTAAGGGCCTCGTCTTGTCACCTCTAACTCGTCGATCAACTCCATCGCCTTCACCTGCATCCACCATCCATCGCATTAGATTATGTGTATCACTCCTAACACTAACATAGTTCTGTTTTTGTTCCTAGCAAATGACCTCAAACTTACAAACCTTTGGTGCTCCACTCACAGTTCCAACTGGCAATGCAGAACGCAGGGCATCCCAGCTAGTCAAATGCTCTTGCAACTCTCCAGCAACCTACAATTATAACCAACATTTTTATTCAAACACAATGCAATTAAATACTATACTGTTTTGACTTAAATTGAATACCAGCTAACACTTACCGTTGAGCTTATGTGCATGACATGGGAGTATCTTTCAATATTCATAAGTTGTTCCACTTTCACAGAACCACTTTTCGCAACCTACAAAAGGAAAGTCTTGTTTTCAAAACCATCACAACTTAAAAAGTACCCAAAATATAAACCATCTATTGAAAATGTATGAATAAACTACTTTCTTCATATGATCATACAAAAAGCTTTGTTAGAGAAACACAAGCAACTAATACAACTATATAACAAGTTGAACATTGAATTTTGCTAAACACATACACAGGTTAAGGACTAACAACTACAGCTACGAAAGCATTGCTGAACTCCAATTATTACCTATGATTCATATTTGTAACTGAATATTTTGAAAATAAAAAGTAGGTCTGATTCGAATTTGTGTCATTAACTGTTTAGTCAGTCAGATTAATCAAATTGAATTTCTGGAGTGGGACAAGGGAAGGAATATAATTTGTAAAGAAATAACGGTATCCATTAAAATGAACATGTAACACAAACCTTTCCAACATCATTGCGTCCCAAATCCACCAACATGACATGCTCTGCACACTGCTTTTCATCTTTCAGCAGTAATGATTCTAACCTTGCATCTTCTTCAGGTGTTTTCCCCCTTCTGGATGTCCCAGCCAATGGACGGTTCACAATCTTATTCTGTTTGTGAAAAAATCAAAATAACTATCTGTTCTAAACTAAATAATAGAGCAATTTAACAAACCTAACATGTTTTTCTTCTAGGATTTTATGACAAACATACGAGTAGCCAAGAAAGAAGTAAAACTTAATTTAAAAATCTATAATATGTACACAAACATACCTTCTTTATACGCGTAAGAATCTCCGGACTTGAAGCAACCAAAATACATCCCCTGGCCTGTTTGGCAAATAGACAATCATCAGATGATGAAAAGAGTTGAGCTACAAAACCTTCCTTAATGAATGAAGCAATTTCAGATGTTACACAAAAATAAACCTGCAAATAGCCCATATATGGACTTGGGTTCACAACTCTCAATGCTCTATAAATTTCAAATGGATCAGCAAATGTTCTTCGCTCAAATCTCTGACTTAATACAATCTGGAAAATATCCCCTGCTTTAATATGTTCTTTTGCCTGACGAACTGCCTCCTTGTATGCTTCTCTTGTCATGCTTGACCTCTTTAATAGTGGACCAAAATGGTGAGTATGTAAATCCACATAGCCTGGAGCCAACCTTGGACTAGGAAAACCACACTTTAAATTAACTTTGACTCAATCATAATACATCATTAGAGGGAAAAGTGATCAACAAATAACTTACGGTTGGCCATACTGTAATTTGGCCACCAATTTTTCTAATCGTTCCATTCCATCCTTGTAAGCACTCTGAACTGAGGAGTACCGATCAATCCTTACCCAAAGAATCACATATGCTTTCTGTTTTGTACAATACCAATAACAAAGAAATATTGAAGTTATGAATTAGTCCTAAATATAATCCATATCAATGCAGTTAAATAATAGTGAAATAATTGGAGAGTCATTTCACAATTTTTACTCTTAAAATATATGTCCAAAAATGTAAAAAGTCATGTTTGTGAACACTAAAAAGTGATAAGATTTTCCCTTGGTTATTCAATGAAAAAACTCCAACTAAAAACAATAAAGAAGAAAAGAATATAACATTTTGTTTATGAAGCATCTGAACTGACTTTTTCTCAAAATGATAAAGGGATACTCTATACTGCAAATTAGAAATACTGAGCTACACAACATCAGAAAAAAACTGTCTAGTGAGAAATACCATACTAGATGGCAATATTGATACATTATTTGTGAAGGGATAAAAGGTACCTTTTCCACATGGTCAAACACAATCACACTCTCATATAAACCAAGATGTATGTCAGCAAGGTTCCTATCATCCTTTGGAGCATTTGAGAATGGTAGCTTTTTCTTTTCTACATAACGAACTGTGTCATAGGAGAAATAACCTCCCCAACCACCTAGACAAGCAGTAGAGTTGAAACAAGTTAATGTACAATGGAAATATATTTAGATAAATAGAAAAAATGCTTCAAAGATATCAGGTGCTTGTGTGCCAGTAAACACAGGAGCGCATGCACACACACACATGTAAATAAGTCACCTAACTAAAGACATGTCAAGATTCCATTAACAAAATCTTAATCATCTAAAACTTCTAGATTTCAAAAGCAGATTATATAAAAGCATAAACGACAAGTCTTTTTAATGTTCTCTTCTATCTTAGGATATTTTGTTATCAATAAGCTTCTTGTCATTGTAAGCACTCCACATTATATGTCAATGCTCATGTATTTGTAAATAAATGATAACATAAAATAAAATACCATTCAACCATATCATTTCATATCAGCACTATGTCTATATGAAAAATGAACCATAATTTGACAATATCTTATTGATACACATGAGTTATGATTATAGAGCTCTTACCACAGAATGCATCCGGGAGAGTATCAATGAGACAGGGTTTCCAGTCCTCTGAGATTTTTTTGGGAACCATTATAGGATCATCAACATTTGTCTCAGTTAAGTTTCCAAATTCATGATCAATTATTGTAACTTTGTTTTCTTTGGCCACAACTTCCATAGTTGGGTTAGCTCCTACAACACTATAGCGTCCCTGCAATCAGACAATCAATCCAATCTAGAATATTAATAAACACATTCAACGTAACAATTTGATATCATAAAATTATCAAAAGCACACTCACAACACTTGAAGCATGATAGCTAGGTTCTGCAGACTCAAAAAGAAAACTTGGACCCTCTCTATCGTCTTCTTTGACTAAAATTCGGTAAGCAAGGACAGGAGTAAGTTGATCAGAGAATATACACTGACATAGAGGAATCAAGTTCCCTTTCTTTGAAGCCTCTACAAACTTTGCTCCTTCCTCAACTGAAAGTTGTATCATAGTGCATGTTTAGTCCAATATTAAAAATAGTTACGTTATGATCAATAATAACACACCAACAATTTTAACCAAATGTTCATGAATAATTAGTGTTCATGAATGTAAGCCTCAAAGTTATCCGAAGATTCCTTCATTCATCTAAAATCAATTAAACATTATTTCATATGATACCTACCCATCAATGAGTTACCACAGGATATCAAAAGTTTATTCAACCATGGAGAAAATATTAAGCCTCCATTGCAGCTGATGGAGAAAAGAGAATTAGAAAGAATGATTGTGGTTTGTTTGAACTGATTTGGAGGGATTGCTGAAGAAAGTTTTGTGGACTCATTGACTATTGTTTCAGTTCAAAGATGGTGAAAAAGATGAGGAGAGTCACAGTCGGTTTGTGTTCATGTGAGAGAAAAATCCATTATTCGTATTTCTTTTTCACGTTCTTTTATTTGTAAACAACAAATAATTAAAATAATAAACAAAATGATTAATTACAACATTTCTTCATCAATCCTTCTCTTACCTCTTTTTCTTCCTCTCTTGTCTTTTTCTTCTCCAACAAACTTTTCATTCAAGATACTTGCCCATTTATCATTTTTGCTATCACAGATCCAACACATTCAAATCACCATTTGCTTCAAATACCCATTCACCCAGATATAGTACAATTTATTTAATAGTGATTTTTTTTTATCTGAATGAAAGACTGAATCTTTATGAACAAGATAGTAACCCTTTTGTCATACTGCCTATAATTCATGTGGGGAACTTAAAACAAGACTACCCCAAGAAAAAAAACACTCACCATGATAAGAGCTTGGGAGTGAAGAACACCTCCACTTGAGAGAAGCGCGTGAGGGTGAAACGCTGGTGAATGTTACCGGATAAAGACCATTACTGGTAGGAACAATGTGGCGGGGCAAGGGTAGGGAAGCTTTTGCTGGCATAGCCGAAGTAAGAGACGTTGAAAATGTAGCAGAGAGCATGATTACTAATTCAGGTACTGCCACCGCTTCTACTTCTAATGTTAAAAAATTTATGCATGTTTCATGTTATATATATATATAATTTATGACTTGCTTCATTAAAATTAAATAAGGAATTGCACCTTTCCATTTGTTATTTATTATCCTATATTATGCTTATTTATATATAACATAAAGCATTGTTATCCAAATAATTTGTTGATGAATGCATTAAGTTTATAAGAACTGGGTTTAATGTTAGGTATGCAAATGTAATTGGTGAATAACTTATAGGATTAATTTAGATTTTAACATTTTTAACTAGCTCTATTGAAATGTTTGTTTGACTGAACATGCATAATGTTTTTATTATCTATTATCTTCTTTTTGAGTATTTATCATTTAATTTTGTTACGAGATGATGTGGTTCTGCTTGTAACTTATCAAGTGCTTTCTTTTAATTAATTCTTTTTAATTGATAGTCCAACTCTTCTTGAGAGAGTAAAATATTAATCGATAAACATTAAAGTAAAACAAGAGAGTTAATTAGTTAATTAGAGATGAGAAGACCAAAACAATTAATGGTAACAAAAGTCAAATAATAAATACTTAAATAAAAATAAAAATATAATATAGTTGTAACCTATTATATTTTAATTTTATTCTTAATAATGTTTTAACTTTATAATACAAGAAAAGGGTTAAAAAAAAAATAATAATAATAATAAAAGGTAATAAATAAAAACTCGCACAATTAAACAAAAAACTACGGTCAAACTTATTATAATATAATTTTAACATAATATCTCATAAATAGCATATTTAATAATCTTATTTTTTATATAATATATAAAATCGATAAAATAAAAATAATAATATTTTTTCGTTTAAGAAAAATTATAAGATTTAAATAAAAATATATGAACACATTTACAGAATATCGTTGGATGTATTGTATTTATAAAGTAGTTCGTTCTTTTTGGGACATTTACATTCTGCGTTGTTTTGATTTTAACTTTTTTTATTCTATGTTCTTATCTGTAAAACTTTAAATTAAATGTTAAGTATTTTATCCAATATATTCTTCTTTCATCATTTATATAGTAATTGGTACTGCTTCTTTACATTTTTTTTTTTCTTGCCATCACAGTTTCTTAGAATTCATTCAGAAAGGAGATGCCAATTAAATAACTATGTTAATGTCTGAATAAAAGAAACTTTTTGGTAGATAAAGTTGGTAACATCTTTTATTAATAATATGATCATACAAGGAAATTAAAAAGAAACTCTAAATAATCTCTTATAATTAATGATTATTTATCATAAAAGAAAAGAAATTGGACCAGCAAAAAATTTTCTTCTGGCAATTTTCATTTCTTTTTCACATGTGTCCTTGTATTCTTTTGAAAATACTCTTATAAAGGAAACTTTCTCCACTCTTCTATGGCTTTCTTACACCACCTATCTATTTTTATTTCCATTTCCCATAAGTATTTTGGTAACAATTATGGGTATCTATGCCATTAAAATGTTCACAAGTTGTGCCATAAAAATGTTCACAAGTTGTGACTTACATGTTTGCTGTTTCCTAAGTTATAGGAACCTATGCTATGCAAATTTCTCACGTATTAGACATCCATTATGCATGCATGTTGTTCTCTAGTGAGGAACATAGGGTATGAAATTTTTCTCATCTTCCATCTTCTCTCTTTCGTACATATGTTATCTCGGGAAAAAAATAGAAAGCTCATAGTTACTTTCTATACTTCCATATTTTTTTTCTGCACCTTTAATCCTTTTATATACATATTTTGCCTTATATCTCTTGTTATTTTTATACTTACTTTAGCTGGTAATCTTGTGAAATGCTGGTACAGATGGTAGATGCAACAAATGGTACCAAATAGTTTGAATAGATGAAGCATATCGTTTCACCCTTTCGGATGAATCAAAGATTGAACATGTATTTGCATTGAAACCATTTGAGCTTTATTTCAAATAAACTTATTTGTTTCGATAATCTAGAAATGAAAGAGAGAATAGTTAATTTTAGATTAATTAATTTGAAAGAAAAAATATGATTTTACATTGTATAACTTAAAAGTAAAAAAAAAAATACAATTCAGAATATATTTCTAGATTATAAAATTTAAAAGTGAAAAAATTAATTTTAAAATATATTTTAAAATCTTACTAAAATGGAAAAAAACTAATTTTAAATTATATAATTTAAAATATATTTTTAGATTATACAATTTAAAAATAAAAAATTAATTTCAAAAATCCAAAATATGTTAAATTTTTTTTACTACGGACGATTTGAAAATTTGTTTACCTCACATAAATAATATGTCATAAAAACATTAATTCTAGTGGGATCATCACCACTAGAAGATTTTTGTTTGGAAGGATGAGTATGCTCCAAAAACATAAACATTTGTTCTCTCATTTGATTCGTCAATTTGTGTCAGCCTCTTGGTTATTTCTTTAACATATTCTATACATTTTCAAATTTTAATGCATACTTTTTTGTCTTGCAAATAAATCACCACGTGTATATCGCATGATATCATATTCTTACTTTATTATTGTAGTGAGTTGAAAAATTGGCAGAGCCTTTATTCATATTTTGTTATCGATATTTTATTTATGATCAATCTTTAATCTTCAAATGTTGTGCACAATATTTACTGTAATTATCTTCAATAAAACTTGACATTTTATTTATACTTTTATCTATATTTCAGTTGTGACCCAACTTTCATCTTCAAATGTTGTCCACAATATTTGCTGTAAATTATCTTTAATAAAATTTAACTTTTTATTCATATTTTATTGTAGATATTTTAGCTGTGACCAATCTTTCATCATCAAATGTTGTGCACGATATTTACTATAATTATCTTCAATATTTTTCCAAAAAAGTTTACTCTTTTATTTATTCCTATAATTGCATTCTTTCTAATATTTGTCTTTAGATATAAATGAGATTTCCACTAATATACTTAGTTATCACTCGTACCCTTTGAAAACTCTTGACATGGATGGGTTAATTGGTAGTGGTTGATTCCTTTGACATTAATATGGATGAAATTGGAGTGTAGGATTACTTAGTTATATTAGGATTATTTTATGGGTTGTAAATTAGTTAAATGGAGAGAATTTTATAAATTTAGATTTGTGGTTGTTAATAATTTGATATAATGTTAAATAGATTTTGGTTTAAATACATTGAATGAACAAACAATTGAGAGATTTTTTACAGCCATAGTGAGAGAAACTTGAGATATTTAGTTGTGTGATTTTCTTTCGAATTACCCCCTTTTATACGCAATGGTAGAAAAAAAAAAGTTACCTGCTAATAAAAATCCAACCATCTGTTTTGTTTATTATTTTTTTACACTTTTTAACTATCCTTTGCTAAATCAAACTGTGTTTGAAAAGCAATTGGGCCCAATTGCTTGCAGTGACAAAATTCAGAAAAGCAACATTGCTTAACCGGAAGAATTATTTCAGTAACAACTGTTTATTATTAAGTGAATGTTACAGTATGATTTAAAAAAGTTAATATCTCAAACTTTAAGAATGATAATCCACAAATAAAATTAATTATTAGAAAATAACTGAAGTATAATGGAGTATTAATTAATTTTTTATTTAAATATATTCATGTTATGAGAATGGTTTAGTTGATAAAGTTCAGATTTATTTAAAAAACTATTGGAGATGTCATCTTTGTAAATGGTTGTATAAACCAGTAAGAAGTGAATAACACTATTTTAACCAGTTAAACAGTCATTCTACTTTTAATTCATGATATTATGTGCTAAGCAAATCTATCCGTTGATTAAAATCTGACATCATTATACCCGTCCATTTTTGTATAGTATTCAATAGTTTCATCATAAAAAATATTTTAAAAAATCTCTTATTGAAACACAGAAATACAAAATAATAATCAGAATCCAACGGTTACGCTTTCATCAATTGAAACAGAACACCGTGCCTACTTTTAGCCATAATGACTGAAATGATAAGTTGTAAAGTGGAGTAATAGTAACATGATTTTATTAAAAATGGAAGCTATAATAGGGACTAGTGCAGGCTTTACTTGATGTACCTTCATGCCAACCATCAATCCCTAGACTAGCTATATTGCTGTTCATGATGAGCCCAAAGTGATTAAGATAATAAAGTATTATAAGGATAAAAAAAAAAGAAAGTAATGCTGTAGGAAGTATTCTAAGAAATTGTTGTATAATATCATATCTGCCAAAGTAATACAGCTTCCTACATAAGGATCATACGCATTAACTAGACAAAATAGGGATAATACAGCAGCATCAAAAGGGGTGATTCAGATGCCACCCTACATATTTCTCAGTGATGCAGGGTGTGGTTGGTCAGTTTGGGGGGGCACTGGTAGCACTTGGCAAATAGCCCAAATGTGTCAACCTGTTTGATGAAGTTTGTCATGCTGGCCCACCCTCCAAACCCAAAGCCCACCACCAAAACCCACACCACCACAAATGCATTCACCACATACATCACCGTCCAGTTTGGAATGAAGAAGGGCAATTTCTCCGCAGCATTCTGTTTAAAATCCCAAAATAGATAATCCATAGTCAGATACTGGGCTTCAAAATGTGTTGTGACAAAAATTATTACATGTAATTTCCACCAACTTGTGCCTCTCACTACTCTTTAATGACAAATCATTAACTCTTTCAAAATTGAAAATGATGGTACATTGTTACATGGTTGAGACCATTTGACTATTAAAACAATGTCTTAAGTTTTGTTATTAGCCAATGGTAGGAATAGGAGTAGTAAGGTGAGAACTGTGAAGAGTGTTAGGTTGACCATGGCCCCACTCATTGCTAACATGTGGTTTGGCATAGTAGCAGATAGTGGTGGTGGTATGACTACACTATAGCATATAACTACATGACAACTGACAAAGAAACTGCACCAAATTTATTTTGTTTCATAAATTATCAAATTCTAACACTACCTGGGAGGTAAGAAGTGGTTAGATGTGATAACAGAAAATACAGTCCAGGATGGGTAGTATAGCCTTTTAGGTGCAGAAGAAAACAAGTTCAAAATTTCTGGTACCATTATAGAATCTTAATAGCCCATAATGTGAGTAGCATTATTAGCAATTGGAAACCAAGGTTGAGTGTATGAGCATATGTGATGAAATATAGTAGTTGGATGAGAGACGTAAGGTAGAAAATAGAAACAAAGATATTAAGATAAGATGTGGGGGGGAGATTGGATCATACCTGTCTTGCGGTGGCAGATCTGAAGGTGAGCATATGGGCAGAAGCAGGAATGATGTAAACGGTGAAGCTGACCAAAAGGGCCCCCACAGCTGAATTAATGGGCCCAAAGAAAGGGAAAATAATGGCGAAAAACCATATTGGTATCACCACAGGCAACCTGGCTAGAGCCCTCAAGCATATGCTCTTTGTGTCATGCACTCCGATCACTTTCTCCCACACAAAATACAATGGCGTACAAGCAAACCCAAATGTTATAATCTGCAAGTTACGTAGAAAAACACCAACTATTAGTTACTGAGTAAGAACCTAAAGATCACTAAGATCTCGACTAATCTTCACATGACACATAATTGAGTTAAATTAACCTTGGTAAATTAAAAATTAGTTGAAACTAGACACATGATGGTTTTGAATTATGTGGTACTTAAGGAAATGGACCTGGTGAATGAGCATTAGGATGACACCCGCGTCACGCCAGCCAGTGCGTGGGAGAAGTGAGAAGGCATTGGAGTGATCCAAAAGTTGGTCACCAAAGGCCCAGTAAACGGAAATAGCAGAGGGTAGAGTGAGGGTGAACACATAGAATGTAGCATAAACATATATATATTTGAACTTCTGAGGCTTCCACATTGCATGCATGATTTCCCTGAAATAGTTATGCCACATGGTCCTTATTAGTTCATTGAAACTTAAATCTACAAATGACATATATGATAATTCCCTATATATATTTCATTCTGAAAAATATGAATAATACTAAAAGGAAAAACAAGCCAACAATTGAATTTCCAAGACAGGTCAAGAATTGTGTATTTTAATGCCAAAAGATAAACACACCCTTTCGCACCATTGAAATATCAAACAATTCATGGTGGACAATGCCGGAAAGACAAACAAACATAATTAATGTATGCATTTATGTTCGAACTTTTATGCCTCTAGCACCTTTCACTCGAGTGAAATAAATAACTAGGACGTACCGCAAGGTAAAATGTCGCTCCCTTGCTATTTTATATACTACAAAATTATATGATATTGACAAAGTCTTTAAGTGGGGTTTGAATATTTTTACTGCTAATGACAGAGTATCACGGTGAGCCAAGACCCCATCGAAATGGTTATTGAAAAGTATTGCATAAAATGTTTGTCTTATTTCCAAGGATCATTAGAAATGAATGCAGGAAGATAAAGGTGCAGTTGAAGAAAGGGACCATGCAGTGAAATTCTCCAATTATCTTTCTTGGGTGTCTGCTCTAGACATTAAAGAAAAAACAATGTCATGATTGTTTTGTCCAACTTAATAAGCAAAATATTAAAAAGTGCATACACTGTGACGGCGTGCCCGCCGAAAGTGTAGAGTATGTTGGTGGCGCCTGTGAAATACAAAACCAACTTTTTTGGGCTGGAATGGGTCACATTTTCAACCTACCAAATAAAAACAGTTTTCAAACCAAGTTTAGTTGAAACAATTTCAAGGAGTAGAAACCCCACCAGAGAAAAACATTTAAGGTTGTTGTTGGTTTGCTTACCCGGCCATGAACAAGTGCTGCGATGGTCAAATACCAAGCAGTGTATGTGGTCATGCCAAGACCAAGGAAGGACCATATCCTGTAGTTGTGGAATGAGGGAATGAACACTGTGGTGGCACAACAAGCCCCGAATATGTAGGTCCAAGTCCTCTTGTCCAAGTGGTCATTTATATAGTATATATTACTGCATGTAAAGACAAGAGTTTACATAAAGTTAAACAAGTTAAATTTTTTGGATCATACATATCTATCTCAATCAATTCACACTCTTCTATTAGACCATACATACTGATTAACAAAAAAGTAGATACAATTAAGAAATGAGGAAATTGAAACCTGGCACAAGCTATGAGCTGGATGACAGATCCAAAGAGGAGAAAGGTGCAATTGAAGGCCAATCCAATGGCTTTCCAGTATGGACCCAGTAAGCCTTCCAACACTTCAAACCACTGCAAAGAAAATGAAGGGAAACTTGTTAGTAAAAACAAAAATGGCACTGTATAGGGTGGAAAGGGGGGTAAAAGGTTTTTCAATTGTTTGTTATCTAGGTTCCTTGGATATCTAACCTGGATGACATGGTTTTTGAAGCTGACATTCTCTTTCTCTTTCCGGCTTCTGTACTCGATGTACAGAATGCTGATTAAATAAGCAGTATAACTCCCAAGCAAGCCATAGAACACTTGGAAGATGATGCCTGAAACCATCCCCAGCTGTGCGAAAGAGTAAGGCAGAGTCAACAGAACCTGGGCAACCTGCACATCACAAACCCAGAAAAAAAAAATGTAAATTTTCCTGCTTTAGAAGAAACCAAAACGGTTTTCAACCTCATAATCTCATCTTGTATCATGAGACAAGAATTTCTCTCATTTCTTTAGGTGAACACGTAAATGAGATTCATTTAAAAAAATGACCTTTCAAAGCAAATGCTATTATATATACACACATAAACCTGAGTATAGTTATCTGCAAAATCATATCACACTCTCCTGACTGATATTTACCTGATTTGAGGCACAGCTGAACCAAGCATCATAGGCAGAACCACCGTGCCAGAGAGCATTTCTTAAGCTAAAATGTGACGTCTCCCCTTTGACTTCCTCTCCCTCTTCACGCTCAACCGTTTGGGTGAGGCTTGACATCATTGCTTCTTCAGCTTGCTTCTGAAGCGACATCTTTTTCCAATCTGTTAAAACACATACACACAGAGAGTTAGGAACTAAACTAAGCCAAAACCTGACAATAGAGGAGACTTTGGGATGTGAAGGATAGTACCAAATTATTCAAGAAGACAACAGAAGAAAGAAAGTTGAACAATGTTGAAAGGGTTTGTTTCTCTTGTTGATTTATAACTGAGAACTTGGAAGGTAGCTCTTTAAGGTGCAACAAATAAGGAACTTTCCTTGTAACGCCTTCCAAACCAGCGTGCTTATCTAATTTTTTCCTTACAATGTGACAGTTCTTGCGGCTTTACCACTCACTCGGGTAAAGTTTCATAATTGCCAGCTGAAGCTCCTATCTCCACTTTTTTACTCCTACCCCTCAACCAGCTTTTATGTTCAGGGTTTTAAATGCACAAAGAATTGGCAGAAGAAGCAGCTAGTGTAGTAGCAATGGGGAAACCCAGTGAGCAAGAAACAGTTACTGTTTAATATTAAATAATGGGGAATGAAAAAGGTGAGGTTTGGGAGAGTTGAGACGAATTCTTGGAGTTGGAGAATGGAGATCTGACAGAAACGTACGTGAGAGAAACCATATGCAATAGGCAAAACAAGAAACAAAGTGCTTAAGTTTCAACTGTGGTTACATTTGTCACAGTCTTTTGTTTGGCTTGGCCTTCTCTTTATAGTGTGTTTTTTTTTTTCTCTGAATTATTATTTGTCTCTGCTTTCACTCAAGACTTTTTAAAATGGTCGGTGAGAATGAGAATGTGACAGTAGAATAGTAATTTTCAGACATTTGTGTGACAGTGACACTACTCGTTCCACCATTTTTATTCACATGCATCCACAAATGAAGATTTTTCAACATGAAAATATAAGTATTTTTTCAACTTGTCTATAGGCTAGATTTAGAAAAACAATAATAGTGATAAATAAATTGAGAAACAATTTGAAAATGTTTATTGGCGTTGTTTCATAGATGATTTAAGAACATTTAATGGTACCATCAGTTAGTATTAAATTTTGATTATCATTCATGTGTGAATGCATTAAATGTGTGTTTAATTTTGCAAGCGTTAAAACAAACTCAATCAAATTTATTCGTTGACTATTAAGTTTCTTTTAACAGTTGCTATCTTTTCCTCTTTTTTTTTTTTACGCGGTTTAATAAATTTAGCACACATTCACAACACATGTCTGTATAATTTTTGCTTTTGTTTGGATTAACGTTTGGGATTGATTAAGGAAATTTTACATAGGAAGATTCTCGATTTTTTTTTTCAACAATGTTTTGTAATTATATTAATGTTAATGTTTTAAATAGTGAAAAATTAAAATATAGATCGAAATTTATGAAAATATGAACGAGCAAAAATTATGAAAATATAATATAGGTCACTTAAAAGTGATATAACATCATATGACTCATTTAAAGTATAAAAAAATTCTTACCAATTTTGTTATAAGACTTTTTTAGTTTAAAATCAAACACCCAAATATAATAATAAAGACAAAGTTATATAACTTAAACTTGCATGATTATTTTATAATACAAATGCTAAAAAAAACTTACATAATCAAAGTATACAAAAATATTATACTAAAGAAAAACATTTATGTGTATTACTTTACAAATTGTATAAATATACACATTCATTTATCTGGCACTAAAAATGACTTAATATTGTCATTTTATTTTCACCCCATGAGTGTAAAAGTACACCTACTTTTACGTAGTTGCTAATAATGAACTTTAACTTTTTTCTAATTAAAGCATATCTGAGTGCTTTGCACTCATTTTCTTTTTTTAAATCAGAAAATGACTAAGTTTCAAATTTATTATAGTGATTATGGATATTTGTTTTAGCAATTTTATTTGATTTTATTGAATTATTATTTTCACTTAAATGTTACAATATTATTAGTAATAGGTAAATAAAGTCCTTATTTAAAAAATGACAACTTTTTTTTAAAATATCCATCAAGTCAACTTATTCAACTCACATGCTAAATTCTAACGGCTAACTAAAAATGACTAACTGAACAAAATTTAATGCTTTATTTGGAGTTAAGTCAATTTAAGATTAAATATATAAAAAATTAATTTGTTTGAATCAAGAGAGAGACATTATAACTTTAAAGAAAATAATTTTAAAGTTTGTGATTAATGTAATAGGTGCATTTGATAAATTATTATTTTTTAATATTAATTTAAAATAAAATATGAATAATAAGTTTATTTTTTATTTATTATTTATTATTACAATCATTATTTGTAATTTTATTATTTTTATATATATTATTATTTTGTAAGGTAATTTTGGTTATTATTTTTTAATATTATTATTTATAATTTTAGTAATATTTTATATTTACTATTTTATATATTTATTTTAAATATTATTATTTTATAACTTTAGTATTTATACTATTAACATTGTTAACTTATTTATTATTGTATAAATACATTTATATTCTTATATTTTTTATTATTATATATTATAATCAATTGTTATATTATTTGAGGTTACTTTTTTCTTCTTATTTATTATTTTATCACATATCTTTCAATCTTCGTATCAATGTGAGAGGTAGGATATGTTGTTTTTTTTCGCATTTCTTCACTTTCAAATAATCTCAATTATTCAAACACATCTATCACATGCTCTTTTGTTGATGTGAACAATTAATTCAAATAAAACAAATACAGTATCACTTATCATAAAATTAATTTTATTTTTTTTAGTTTAATATATATTAAGTGAAATTCAATAAAAATAATTGATTAATTAGTTTAGTACTCGGAAAATAAGGTATTTACTTTTATGATAAGTTATTTACCTTTATTAATTACTAGACAGTAAAAATTTCTAAACGATACAATGGATAAAAAATTGTACATTAAAAACAGAATTATATTTAATAATTAGATTTAAACGATTTAAAATTCTTAATACATTTTATTGAAATACTATAATTAATCACGTAAAAAAATATATAAGAACTAAGAAATTTCTTATAAAGTATAATGGTATAATTTAAAATGACACTTTGAATATTTCATTATTAAAGTAAAAATTTATATAAATAAAATTTTGATTATTTAAGTTTCATTTTAACATAATCATTATTTTTTGAAAATATTTTTTTTTTTTTACTTTTAACATAAGATTCTGACTTTATCTATCAGAAAATTAATAATTGATGATCAAAGATCATTAATGAATTTGTGGTGGTTTTTGAGTAAGTATAACCGATCAAATTGATTTGGGTAAGTTTATTTCTATCTATTTTTTTAAGTGAGTACTGAGTTTCATAGATATTTAAATAATTAGTTATTTGCATGAAATTTTTGAAAGTTCAATATTAGTTTTTATATGTTTTATGTTCACCAATTTATATTAGTATTTCTCTTTTATATGTAGAAGTTCCAATTAGTCACTATTCCATAACTATTATTTAAAATAAACATTTCTAATAATATCTAAATAAACTAAAAAACGGTGGATGGAAGCACAATATTAAAATAAAAAATTCACTAAAGATAATTATTTAAATTTTTATATGAAAACTAATTATCAATAAAGTAAAAAAATGTTTTATATCTAGTTTTATAACTTAGTGAGTTTTTTTTATCCATCAATGTTTAAATGGTATTAGAAAGAAGGGAGAAAAGAAGGTTCGAGAAAAGCATTGTTTGGAAAAGGATTTGGTGAGCTACTACTCCTTTGAGAGTCAAAAAGAAAGTTGCATTTAAACTTTTGGGGTTGATCTCTATCAACAATATCTCCATTAGATCTCTTTCTCATTATTTGGCTTCCATTCCAACTTTTCCATAATTTGCTCTCATCTTTCTCCTTTCTCATACTCTTGCTTAAATATGCCTATGAAACATTCATTTCTGTTAAGCGTGTAAAATTCAACAATTTCTGCATCTCTACACAGTTTTAAAAGCTCTTGTTACAACTACTGTACAAAGGAAGGTTTACACGATCCAGAATTCAAGAATTATAGAAGCAGTAGTTTAGGTGGTAACAGTGATGAGTGGATTCGATAGAGTGCATTAGAAAGGGAAAAAAGACTTAAACCTTATTATCTACAGTGGTTCCGTAAAGTTCGCACCTACAGTCCACGCTGGTACACATGTTAGGTGGCATGGCGTCAATTCAAAACAACACGCCACTTTTATCAATCATCATTTTTTTTTCCTTCCCGTTAGGTCCATTTGATGTGAACCTTTTTCTGCATTACATACAGGGTTTTAAAACTTAAGTAACTGTTATGGTCGATATTCTTCAAATATTTTGAAATATTCTTCAAGTATTTTGAAGGGACTAAAATATTTTTCCAATATATACTTATAGATATTTTCTAATTTTTTCCAATATCCTTAGAAATATAAATTTAATTCCAAAATATAATATAAATAAAATTTAATCATACAGTATTGATATAAATAAATTTAGTTTTTATGAAAAGCGAATTCAAATGAGTATAGTTTAAGAAAACAATATCAGCTCTGGTTGTTACAGGATTTAGAAACTAGTAATAATTTTTTTCAGATATCTATTTTAACAACTCTTTTATCAGTATTTATATAGTAATGACTTTCTTATTTATTTATATTATAATGAAATATGTAAGATACACTTAATGTATTTCTTCTTAAATAAAACGTAAAACATACTATGAAAAGATTACTATGCTGTTAAAAGGATAATGTTAAACTCAAGATAAACAATAATAAAAATGGTCGGCATATGAAAGTGACCGACATTGTTGGCCTAGGTGACCAGCAACACACAGAAGTGATCGTATACATGGTTGAAGGAATTGTATATCTCTAAATATAAGTTTGATTTCATATATATAAATAAAAATAAAAATATATAAAATAATTTTTTAAAAGTAATATTTTAAAACATTTATAGATATATTTTAAAATAATTTGTTGCTAAATATAAGTTTAGCAACAAATTTATTTTGAACACTTAATTTAAAAAAAAATATGAAAATAAAGATTAGTATTATAAAACTTATATACACTTAACAAGTAAATAATATATATATATATATATATATATATTTCTAACATTATTCACTAAATTACTCATTGTAATTTTGTTCTAAGAAAATTTAACACAATCTTTTCATTCCTAATTATACTCAGCAAGTATCCCCATTAATGTCAAAGAATTCAAAGAGTTAAAATTATAAATAATGATTAGAAGTAGTAATTTATGGAAAAACTTCTCAGAGAAAAATATACTAGAATTATTTTATTTGAAATGTCAAGGTAAATTTATCTTCCTAAAAGGTGAAATTTCTATCTTTTTAAAATATGTAATGTGATCTTTAATTTTGTAATTTTATAGTTAAATTTATTGGATTGAGTACTTATTTTATTATAAGTTTAATTACTTGCCCTTTATAATGAGAGGATTAATACAATCCATAATAATATTCTTAATAATTGTCTCCACAATTAAATTTCCATTGATAAAATTTGATACCAATGATTTAGATCCATTAAAGTCTAAACATTGTGACTAATATTAATGATTCAATTTGAGTTCAAATATTATAATTAAATTTTAAGTTGATTCATCCAGCATCCCACTCATCATAAATAATATATATTATTTTTTCACATTTAGAATCAACTCTATTATCATTATAATAGATATCTTTTTTATTATTGAATAGTCTTTAAACCGTGTAAATAAATTTATTTAAAGGGTCAATCATGCATACAATTGAAAAGAAAGTGTATACAGTTTCAGTCACATTCTACTGTGACTAAACTTGAAACTTACAATGTGATATAATTATGTGTGATTATGTGTGTAGGACCAAGAATAATGAATGTTGGACACAAAAGTTGTAGTGTGTATGACCATTCTGAATTTGAAAGTCCCTTAGGCTTCTATAAAAGTACTCTGATTCTCATTTGCAAGTGATGATTAGAGCAAAGATGAGTGGAAGTATGTGAATGCCAAGACAGCAACATGATTGATTTTGGCCACAAGTTGAGATGCAGTGCAAACTTCAAAGTCACAAAATGACTTGGCCTTCATATTTTATAATTCATCTCTGTGTGTAGGATAGGGTAGGTAGCTTAATCAGATAGATGCAAACTTTATTTACTTCATCATGTTTGGCAATGGCTATCATTTTTGTTGCAGGGGCATGGCTGCCATGTAATCACTGCTTCACTCATTTGGATTCCCTCTTTCTTTTCAGTTACTTATTTGAAGTTCATCCTTCCTTCAATGTGGGTCTCACAAAATTTTTCAGCTTTGGACATATTAATCATTTCCATAAGTGAATTAATTACTAGATTTCTCAAGTACGTTATTTGAGACAATTACATACATGTACTACTACTTCTCACACATTTTTCGAAGTATATATGTGTGTGTATTTTATGTATATATGTATATGAACATGAGTTTCATTATTTGAATCGATGAATATAACTATTTAAGATAATGTTATTCAAATATAATAATAATAATATTACTAAGCGTTCTAAAGACATTAAAATAATACATTTTCTTTGAGAATAATATGAATATGAAAACATGTATTTTTGTACATCTGAAAAAAAGTTCTCTTCTAATTTTCTTATTATGTGCTTTAGGACACCTGTTATCATTTTTCTATAACAAATAAAATTAACGTAAAGTTTTTTGAAGAAAAAGTGTGAAGTGTGTCACTTTAAACAATTTACAAGTAATTAAAAGAATAGGAATACGAATATGTGATAATGATAACTAGACACTGAGACTTCAATTCGTGACAGCCTAAAAATAAAAGTTTGGCTTTTTTTTTTTTTGAAGTTATAACTTTCTTCGTCTTTAAGTGTGAGAAAATTGCATTGGATAATCAAAATTAATGAAAGGTTACATCAATTTTAATTAGTATTTACGTGGAGGAAAAAACACAAAAAAAAAAAAAAAAAAAAAGGGAAAGAAAAAAAAAAAAAAAAAAAAAAAAAAAAAAAAAAAAAAAAAAATTTAAAAAAAAAAAAAAAAATTTTAAATTATTTTTATTTTAAATTTTTTCCTTTTTATTTTTTTTTTTTTTTTTCATTTTTTCTCTTTTTTTTATTTTATTTTTCCATTTTTTTTTTTTTTTTTTTTTGTGTTTTTT
>Ga0099825_1003783_pt1 | contig 20057 bp, 14 predicted proteins | sample SiratroredBW_FD_76838 | JGI IMG/M metagenome (GOLD analysis project Ga0099825, IMG submission 76838) | Root nodule microbial communities of legume samples collected from California, USA - Siratro red BW | ecosystem: Host-associated > Plants > Roots > Nodule | place: USA: California | collected... | reverse complement strand
TATACAAAAAAATAATATATATATATATATATATATATATATATATATATATATATATATATATATATATATATATATATATGTGTATACACACACACACGCGAGCGCACTTGTACTATAATAATTTCTATTAATTATGAGCTGCAATCTCTCATCTGCACCTAATATGTACGTCTGTGGAGTCTGCACTAAGGATATATAACCATTTGAATTTCGTCTGTGTGCTTAGCCTTCTGATGACGAGTTCTATGACAACGACTTCTTTAATTAGTCCTTGTAATGAGCATGTGATGATAGGTGTCTGCTTGTTCTAAATCTCCTCTAATAATCTGCTTTCTGCAACTTCAACATTGTAATTCAATATGGATAAGTCATTGGAATATAATGATCTGCTTAAACTTGCACAGTTTTAACCATGTGCTTTGAACAAGTAGAGTTTTATATCAGTTACGGTCTCTTCTATGCAAAATCTTTAGGCATAATCCCTCTGATGTCACAGGGTTATGGAATGTGATAAAAGCAATTAGTTATTATTAGTTTTCAGCTAATCAAGATCGATATATAGTAATTTCTTTTTAGCTTATCAGAAAATGAATTCTTTCTATCTCTTTGGTATACATATATCCTACATACAAGTTATATGAAGTAAAGATGTTACATGTGATATATACATGAACTTTGACCTAGTATGTCTTGTACTTTATAAATAAATTTTGATTTATGAAAAAAACAGTGTAGAGAATGATATAAATGAATTTCAAGTACCGAGTAGAAATTATAATTCGAAGCTTAATTACATTTTTCTTCTTTTTCAAGTTAGATTACTGTATTTTTCTGATTTTGAAGTTTTTTTTTAAGTAAAATAAGTCTTGCTATTTTTACGTTGAAAAAATTAATTCCTCTACCAATTTTATTCTCCAAAACAGTATATCAAATATAATTTTCTATTTAAAATTTTCAGATATATATTTAATCAACTTAATTGTTTTAAAGGAAAATTCTAATGCATCGATCAAAACATAAAAAAGTTAATAAAAAATACACAACAATTTATTTAAAGATTTTCCTCTTCAAAACCTAATTTCACTAAAAGTCTTACTTTAAAAGTTTTAAAACATTTCATATTTTAGTTAAATTCATTAACAAAATTTATCTTGAGGTATATTCCAAATTTTTAAAACCTTATGCTACTAATGAAGATAATGGAAAAGGGGGTGTTATTTTACAAGCGAAAAAATAATTGCAGTTAGATTGATGGGGTAAGGAGTTTTGAATTGATATCCAGGTTGAAAATTAATTTCTAAAAAAAAAAATGTTTATGATATCCTCGCAATTCAGCTTCAGAATTGATCAACTGCGAAGTTGGTTCAACTGTTTTTCCATTTCTTTGTATTCCAATAGGTGATACAATAATGCTGCGACATATAAATAGGGTATGGTAGTAGCACACACATCACATTCAGGGGATTGAAATGAAGAGGAATTCAATGAAGCAACTCTGGAGGAACCTAAACCCTATCTAAATGCATTTGTCGGAGTGTGTTTGAAGTACTCAAATCCAACAGAACGATGGTTGCACGGGAAAAGAAGTGATGATTCTAAACTGAGTTTTCATCGATTCAACAGCAACAAAAGCAATTTAGGACATGGAGTTGCAATTTGCAAACCCTGACCGAATAGCAGAAACGAAAAATAATTTTAGTTACTGAGAAAGAAAAGCACGCAAAATTGGCTGAAATTGAATGGAAATGCCTTGAACTTGGCTTGCAAAGCTGCCTATAAACTCCGCATCGCTCGGTTCAGTCGCCATGGTCAAGACACGAACAAACACTATACTGCATATTCGGTGCAGTTTTTGGAACCTCGAATTGGTATTACATTTTAACTTAATTAACAGTGCTTTGGATTAATGATCGGATTAGTTGAATGCTTTCTAGGAACATAACCTAGCACACCATTCGATTCAAGGTAATTAGGTTTTGTTTAATTTTGAGTTAATTGTACTAATTTCCCTTACTTTGATGAGATTTTCAAAATTGGGCAAAATGTGAAAAAAAATATTAATATTCAGTTACAAAATTTGCAAAAGTTATAAAAGAAATGGAATACCACATGTAATTAAGTCTTTGAATTTTAGTATTTTCTAATAATATTTTGTAACATTCTTAAAATAAACTAATCTCTCTCTATATATATAATATCGTAAATATTAAATTGTATGTTATTTTTAGAAGAATATTAAACTTTTTATATTATATATTTTTGTATAGGTATACTAAAATAAAATATAATTAGATAATAAATTAGGTGAAGTAAGGTAATTTAATTAAAGCATAAATAATTATATAATTTTCATATCAAATCATCTTTTATCTATATTTCTATTATATATTTCATCTCACGAGATCCACGTTACTATAAATTTTGGATATTACAATTTTAATTAAGAGTGATTTTAAAGTTATGATAGTAAAAAGAAAATGTGACAACAATTTTGTAAGTAAATCAAAATTTTGAAGGATGATTAGTTTAAAATCGTTGTTAAAAAGCAAGAAATAACAACTATTTCTCACATAATCAATGTTTCCCCTTATTTAAGGTCAAAAATGCAAAATTTTCTTGTATAGTAATTTTTGTTTTCTCTTAATTAGTTTCATTCCTCTCCTAGTATTGTACCTCTATTATTGAAGACTAATCTTGCTATCATTGTTGGTGGTTCCTTTGCTCGTATCTTCCGCATTAATATTGTGTTTGTTTCTGCATTAATAATGTTTTTGTTTGAACTAATTTGTGTGGATGTATTATTGAAGAGGATGAATTATTGTGGATGAAGTTTGTTTGGTTATATTAATTTGAGAGGATGGATTTGAGAGGATTTGCAGGATGAGATCCTAGCTCATGTGAAGAGATTTGATGGGATGAAATGGAAAATTATGAAACAGTCCTTGTAAGTGAGTTGGAAATTATGAAATACCCTTTTTCATTAGGATCAATTAGTAATTTCACAAATATATCAATTAAAAAAATAAAAAAAAATATATAACATCTATTAAATTATTCCCAAACTTTCACAAATATTCCTTTCAAATCCTTTTAAATCTTACCATTAATCCAAACAATCTTATCATCCACTCCTCTAACTAACCAAACAAAGTTTAACCCTTGTTATAGCTATTGTAGCTATTGTTGTTATTGTTTGTGGTGTCTTCATTTGGGACCTCTCCGCTGTTGTTACCTTCGCCATTATTGTTCTCACTGCCTTTACTATCGTTGTCTTCGTCATCTTTGCTTCTGTCACGCCTCTTATTAATTTCATGAACAAAATTAATTTTTATTTTAAATTATTATTTATTTTTGTTATTGTATATTAGATGAGATTTAAAGTTAAGTTATATTGTATTCAATTAAAATTAAAACTTAGTATTTAAATGATTAGTGATGGTGTGTTAAGTGTTTAATTAGAATTTAGAACTTACTATTTAATATTGAATTACTATTTAACATTGAATGTAAAAATTATTTTCATATTGCATTAAGTGAAGTTTAGTTTCTTGTTTGATATTTAATATAAAAATTGTTAGATCAACCTGAGCATTATCAATTTCTAGATTAGTTTAAGTTATCACCACTTCATCGATATTTTCTTCATTGGTAAGTATATGGGATTTCTCTAACCTATAAAAAAATTTATGAAATCAGGTCCTAACACACAAGTATTTCAATGATGTTTCCTATATTTGGAGAAATGTTGTCATGGTGATAGACTAGCTAAAAAATGACTTGAAACCTAGACAAGTGGGGACCGATCCAAATTTTGGTACATGAATTGGCTTTGTACAATGAACTTTATCATGAAGTTTTACACGTTCATACTGTAGATTTCGGGTGAGTATAAAGAATTCATGAAATCATAAAAACTAGAATGTTGGTAGACTTTGTACAGAACTAGAAACATGCATCCTTATTCAATAATATTTACATTCATCGAAACCCTTTCCGTCTTAAAGAGAAATTTCCAAAGATATCTACTTAACTACTTCAATTTATGAATGGATCTCCAACTACACTTATACATTCAATTATTACTAAATGAACATTATCGAAAAATCAATGTGTAAATAATATTTAGACCTTAATATCTCCTAAAATTAAATTAAATATTGAAAATATATGGTTAAATCCTTAAACAATAAGAATATTTGAGATTATCAAAATAACTAAAGATATTAAAGTTTTGATTTTTATAAATTTGTAAATTTGAGAGTGCCTTAGTTATAAAGTTGAACGCCATGACAATTACTCTGGGTTAATTGCTTAATATTTTTGAGACTTTTGGCGTCCAACATAAAAGCAAATTGCTCTCAAACTCATACTAATATTCCTCTCAAACTTGTACAAATATTATGTAAATTCAATATGATTTATTTAATCTCTCATAAAGAAACAATTTAAAATATAAAGGATTGATTAATCAACATTAATTTTCTCCATATATATATATATATATATTACTGATAGATAGTTTGACTTTTTAAAAATTATATTTTCTTTTAAATGTTATTATGTTTTTTAACTTTATTTTTACTAACTTTTTCAAGCGTTTATAAATTTCATTTAACGAAATTTTGAATCTTTCATAAATTTAAATATTTTTAGTTAAATTTATATTAAAAAAATTATTCTAGTAATTGAGACCTTATCACTTGATTTTATTGTCATACGAGGGATTTGATTGTTACTGCATCGTCATTACTTATATTTTTTCATATGAAAAATAAAAATGACAAAATTAAGTTTTAAATTCCTTATAATTTTAGGTATTTTCAATTGAGTCTTTATTAAAAAAATTTACTATATTCAGGATCCAAAATATTTATAATTTTTAATTGAATCTTTGTAATTTAATTTTGTTGTCAAGTGAAGTGATGTAACAATTTAATTTTACAGTCTCAATCACAACCGCATAAACTTGGACAACAATAAAAATAAATTTCTAGATACCTAATTATCTTTATAACAAAATGAAATTTTTTATTTTTTTAAATTAAATACTGAAACAAAATTCAAACCAATAATGTGGAGACACAAAACAATATTATTTGGTAAAGATAATTAAGGTTTTAAAGATTCAATTTCTTATTATCTAACGTGTTGTGTTTGAGACTACAAAACAAATGACCACATCACCTTTGTTGATAGTAGGAACTTAATTAAAAAATATAAAGATTTCGACATTCAACAAAATGGAAATTTACAATAAGAACTTAATTGAAAATATCTAAATTTATGAGAAATTTAAAAGTTAATTATATCATTTTTACTTTTCATGTAAAAACACATAACTAATGACGATGCAAGTAATAGTCACGTTAATACAAGTGATAACAAAATCAAATAATATAGTTTCAATTAAAAAAACATACAAATTTTAAGTACTTAATAGAATGAAAAATAATTAATAAAAAGTCAATTGAAAATATCTTAAAACTTGATTAAACCTATAAATTTTAATATTGTGATTAAATATCATTATTTTAACAACTTGTGTACTGTTAAAAAAATATTTTCTAAAGAAAAAGTCATTCTAATATATATTTAGAGATAATATATATATATATATATATGATTGATCGAATGTTGTGTTTAGAGAACAATGGTAGTAAATAGTAAACCTGTAAAGTGAGTACTCCATGTAAGATTAGTTTCTACTTATAGGTTTAGCTTGAGCTAATGATATTATTATCATTAATAATTTTAGAATGTTGAATTACTGAACTTTTAAGACTCCATTAATCCTAGTTAATAATATTAATAAGGAACAATTATGAGTAGGCTATGTCGGTTTCATATGAACCTAGCACTACTATCTAGGTAGGTACATAAGTTTCCCAAGCTTGAAATCCATAAACGACCTGCAAGTGAACCAAGTTGGTGTATAATTTTCTTTTTATATTTATTGAGCATAGTTGTTCTCATCTAAGCCTCTTTGGGCTTTGAACTAATCTATAGCTTGGGTTTTGACCCTTTGAGGGATTATATTTTACATGACGGGTCTTGACATTCTCTGATCGGAAATGCCACATGGCCATCATCATTGATGAGGAGATTAAGGGAAATTATGAGTTTTAGAGGTTTAAAGGCGTGACGTCGTTTTGGCAGCTGACACTTCGCCTACCCTAAGGACACGACACTTTGAATTCACTCAACCTTTGGCACGTTCCGGGGACGTTTCACTCAAGACCCTTCATTTGAATCCCGATGATTCGTCTGTTGCCCTTAAATCCTCCACTATTTATTGAAGTTATATTGCAAGTCATCCAAGTTCAAGCACCTTCTCCCTAGACTCTCGTCTGTGCCCCATCTAGGTACGCTCATGACTTCCTCCTCCTTTTCCAATTCTTTTAACCCAGGTAGCCCCTTAGTGAGTAAGGATATTATTCCCATTAGGGGAGATATCTCCTCGAGTCGCACCGAATTGCTTTTTGGCGAAAGGACTGAGGTGGGGGAAACTACTCCACCCTCTCCCGCTGCGACTGTTGCCACTTCGCTTGTGCCCATCTCACCGGAGCCTACCACTAGCAAACCATTGAAGAAGTGCAAAGCTGCCCTCGAAGAGGTACCTTGAATGTCCAAAAAGACTAAGAAGGGAAAGTACCACATCATAAACAACCCCAAGGATTATTGGGTGGATGGTGAGGTAGCCACCTATTGTTGACCTTTTTCGACAAGTGTACCAAGTCAAAAGTAATATAGATTTTTAAAGTACGAATGTCGATCCCACATGGAACAATTTTGCTTTAAAATCTCAGTTTTTAATACTCACTAAGCAAATAAAGTTTTAAGGATGATTTGATTCAAATAACATACGAACATAAAAGAGCGATTGCAAAATAAATTAACAAGTATCAAAAGTGATTTGAAAGATCTAAAAAAACTCTGGGATTGAACTTCATCTATCTCCCTCATTCATATTTTGGGTTTGATAAAACATACAATATCTATAACTACTCACTATTGATGCACATATAAAGATCATTCACACCGATTCCTCAGACATGAAATTCATAAGGAAATTTCCCAAACATTGATTCCTCAACTATAGCATTAAGAACAAATTTTATAATGTAATCAATACGTTGAAACCTATTCCTAGTATTTCAATATATTGAGTATTCTCATCTAGGTCAGAAACTTAAAAATACTTTCCAGTTAAATCCAAGAATCAAAATCAAGACTCTATTGATCAGATAAAATCTAGCAATAAACGCAAGATGAAAATACCAAACTTAAGTAGAAACTGAATATTATATATAAATATCACCAAAATACAAATGAGTTCAAAAGATTACATTCAATTCCAAAGATGAAGAATTAGCCACTCATGGTAGCCATTACAACCCAAGGAAAGAAAGATTGCCAGAGAAGAAGAAGAATTGGTGAATTGCTTTCGTCCTTGACGACTGGGTGAATTTCCTAAAATCCCTCTTTTAAACTCGTTTTAGGGCCTAGGTTAAGTGACTTTTCGCTTGAGCTAGCCAAATTTTGCCCAGGCAAACAAGATCCTTATGTCAAAAAGGTATTTCACTCGAGCGAGACACACCTTGCTTAGGCGAAATTTCAAGGTGCTCACTGGATTGATCTTGCCTGGGCGAGATCTTCTTCACCTGGGGCAAGCTCAGTGTCGCCTAGGCGGGACAACCTCTGCACCTGATCTACATTCTGAACTCTTTTCGCCTGGGTGGCTCCTCCTCACTTGGGTGAATCTTTACTTTTAACTCTTTAGTTCTTTTCTTCACGAATCTTCCAATCTTTGATTTTCTTCATTCTTTTATATCTAAAATTTCACAATAATTGAGATCAAACAATTTCCTTTAACTCAGGACTTAAAATCTAAATTTAGATCCAAAAACTCTCAAATTGGGATTAATTACTATCTTAAATAACACTTAAACCCACAAGTACTCAAGTTTTCTCATGTATAAAACATTTAAAATTGACACTTATCACCTATTCATCTGACTTTTCTAAAAAACGGAGGGTAGAGGAGTGGATGGTGAGGTAGCCACTTAAAATATTTGTCATGAATTTTGCCAAAGCTTGTAGTACCTTGGACAAAGTCTATATGAATCCCGAACCCAATTCTAAGGACTTCGCTTTTGTGTATGAATTAATACGTTTTTAAAGATCTGGACGTTATTCTTTCTCTTTTCGTATTCGAGGCTCAAATGCTAACTTGTATGAATATGGCACCAAACCCACTCCATCCCAACAGCTAGGCTTTTACGAAAGCCTTTAAAATACTTTGGCATATCATGAACAAGTGTACATATTTTTATCAATTGAAACTTGGTAAACTCATTGGTTGGGTATCATTTAATAGTGCTCAATATAAACACCCCCCCCCCCTTTTTACATTATAACAATTCTCTTTCAAAAACTTCAAAAAGATAATTTTTTTTTTTAAACTTAAATGGGCACCTTGAGACAAGCATAAACGCCTCTTATTTTTTTAGAATTATGCCCGACGTTTCCTTTGTACTGGAAAATCCCTACTAAGTTCAAATCTAAATCCAAGCACCTCCTTACCATGAGGAGAGGTTAGATGTAGAAATAATAAGGAGTCTTCCTCATCCAATAATAGTAGCAGAGCGCTCCTCAACATTCCTTTTGCCGAGGACTCTACTGCTATATTTTCGAGTATGGTTGATCTTGTCAGCATTTTGTATCTTGTATTTATTGATTGATAGTTTATTGACCCATTCTTATTTGTCTGTTAAGCATAAATCATGGGCAAGAATTTTGATTACAAGAAGTTGTGTGCTGAATTTGGGACCCCGAGTACAAAATAAGATTTGACTGCCAACTCAAAACCCCGCCAAGAAGAAGAAAACTAGGGAAAGCCCGTCCTTGTCAGTGTTGACGATTATCCCTCTAGATAGCCCTGTGGCAGATGAAACTTCCCTCGAAGTTACACCTCTAAAACATGTTTCTCTTGCCCCAAAGTTGAAGTGTCCCAATGCTTTCAAAGAATCCATAAACTTTTCAGCCAACACCATGTGCTTCTGCGGGTCAAACATCCTAAGGAACACCTCGCTCGATCTCGGTGCTTGGGCCTGGGCGACCCACAATACTAGGCCTTATCTCTCATGTCAAAGAGTTTCCATTCAAGTCTTTCTGAATTATGTAGAGAAGGCTATAGTAATTTTTAATTTAAAGGATATTTTGAATTCATCTATCGACTTAATAAGTTAACATTTAGAGAAGGGAGTTCAATGATATTTGTAATTATCTTCTATAGAAATAAAAGGACAAATCAAATTGAAAAATATAGTAAATATTCAAAAATTTTCTAAATTTTTTCCCAATTATATCCTTGGTTTTCCACCCAAGAGAGAGATAGAGATCAAATTTTCAATAGATTTAATGTATAGAACTGGACCTATTTCAAAAGCACCATATAGGATGTCAACCTCTGAACTACCACAACTAAAGAAATAGTTGTAAGAGTTACTTGAAAAGCAATTCATTTGTCCTAGTATATTACCTTCAAGAGCCCCTCTTATATTAGTTAAGAAGAAAGATGAAAGTTTTAGACTATGTGTAGATTATAGTCAATTAAATAAAGTCATCATAAAGAATAAATACCCTCTTCCTAATATAGATGATCTGGTGGATCAACTAAGAGGAACCTCTGTATTTTCTAAGATAAGTTTAAAGTCAAGATATAATCAAATTAGAGTAAAGGCATAAGACATTCAGAAAATTGCATTTAGAATCGAGTATGGTCATTATAAATATCAAGTGATGTCTTTTGGTGTGATCAATTATCTTCATGGATTATATGAATAAAATTTTTCATCCATTTTTAGGTATTCTATAGTTATCTTTACATATGACATTCTTATTTATTCTAAGACACTTAAAGAACATGAGGAACATCTTCAAAATATTTTCCAAATTTTAAAAGACAAACAATTGTATGTTAAATTTTGCAAGTGTGAATTTTGGTTAGAGAAGTAAAATTATTAGGACACATGATTTGTGAAGAAGGATTATCAATGGACCCAAAATAGTTCTACAATTGACACCACTAAAAATGATAACTAAAATTCATAGTTTTATGGGTTTGTCGAGATATTATAGAAGATTCATTGAAGGATTTTCTGAAATAGATATGCATTTAACTCAACTCACCAAGACTATTTAAACTTTTGAGTGGACAAAAAAAAATGTGAGAATAGTTTTCAAAAACTCAAGAAAATATTAATCACCTCCCTTGTCTTAGCATTACCTAATCCTAATAGACACTATGTGATATTTTGTGATGCCTACAAAAAGGGATTAGAGTGTGTTTTTATGCAAGATAGAAGGATAGTAACATATGCTTCTAAGCAATTAAAAAAACACGAGAAAGTTGCTCAACCTTTGATCTAAAACTAGTTATCATTGTTTTTGGACTTAAAATATGGAGACATTATGTTATGGTGGTAAGTTTGAGCAATGAGCTATCTTAAAATGAAAATAAACTCAATTTAGATAATCAATGACTTACAAAAGTAAATACACGATACTCAAGTAAATGATGAATTCATTCAAAAGAAGAAAATGTTGATAGGACAAAGAAAAGTTTAGTATAAATAGAGAAATGATTTTAAGATTTAATGGTAGAATATGTGTGCCTAATGATATAAGGATTAAGAAATTATTTTAGAAGAAGCACACAACAGCAAGTTGGCAAATTGATCATATATGCATGTATAACAAAAATGTATCAAGATTTTAAAAGAAGATTTTGGTGACCAAGCTGAGAAAGAAAGTAACACAATATGTAACATATGTTTGGTATAGACCAAATGGTACTGCTAAGAGTCATTTGGATAGAGCTTTGGTGTTTGACCTTTAGTTGGAGAAAAGTTCTAGTTATAGGCAGTACATTCTTAGCAGGCAAGCGTCTGATCACTGTGCCATAGTGATTAAAACTAGAATTATTGATTGGGGCACTAAACCTTTCAAAACGTTTGATGTTTAGGCCGATATGGATGGTTATAAGGAAGTCATCAGAGAAGCTTGGGAATAAAGGGTAAATTGTGAGAATGATTTGGAGAGGGTGAAAATTAAACTTAAGGGCCTGAAGAGTGCGCTTAAGAAGTGGAGGAAGTTAGGGCACAATAATGATATAAAGAGAAAAAAGAAAATTGTAGCAGAAATTGAACAGTTGGATAAAAAAGATGATGAAGAGTTATTACGAGAGGATATAAGGGTAAGGAGGATAGCGTTACTTGGAGAATTGAAAGCTTTATCGGAAAGAGAAATAACAATGATGAATCAAAAATCTAGATTTGAGTGGTTGGAGAAGAGGGATACTAATTCTAAATTCTTTCATGCTAGAATGAGATGGAGGTTATTAAGAAATGAAATTAAAGGGGTGTTTATTAATGGGGAGTGGCAAGAGGAGCCACATATGGTGAAGGTCGAAATCCAAAAATACTTTGCAAATAAATTTCTAGTTCAATCGGGTTTAACTTAGATGGGGTGAATTTTAGAAAGGTTAATGACACCGATATTGTTATGTTGTGTAGTAAGTTTAGGGAGGTTGAAATTTTAGAGACACTTAACCAATGTGGTGGCTCAAAAAGCCCGGGTCCAGATGGTTTTAACTTCAATTTCATTAAGCATAATTGGGAAATTATAGGGGAGGATATCAAAAGTGCATTATTTAGTTTCTATGAATCGGGATATATTCCTAGGGATTGTAACGCTTCTTTCATTACTCTGATCCCCAAATGCGAAAATCCATCTGAGTTAGGAGATTATAGACCTATTTCATTAGTAGGTTGTGTTTACAAGTTGATCTTGAAAATCTTGGCCAATAGACTTAAAAGAGTGTTGGAAAAGGTGATAGATAAAAACCAGTCAGTGTTCCTTAGTGGGAGGGGATTGTTGGATAGTGTGTTAATTTTCTTAGAAAGGAAAGGTTGAAGGGTGTGATTGTAAAGGTGGATTATGAGAAAACATATGATTCAGTGGAGTGGGATTTCCTTGAGTATATGATGTTGAGATTAGGTTTTGATGTGAAGTGGATCAAATGGATCAAAATGTGCCTTAATTCGGCTACAGTGTCGATTCTGATTAATGGTTGCCCTACCAAGGAGTTCAGGCCATTGAGAGGGCTTAGACAAGGCGACCCTCTTACCCCATTTTTGTTTCTAATTGTGGCAGAAGGTCTAGCAGGATTGGTCAGAGAAGCTTCTAGAATTGGGGTCATAGAGGGGGTTAGAGTGGGTCGTATGAGAGTAGAGGTTAACTTGTTGCAATTTGTAGATGATACATTGTTTTTCTGCCAACCTAGATTTCAGTGCATTTTAGCTATTAAAGTCATTTTGTGTAGCTTTGAGTTAGCATCAGGTTTTAAGGTTAATTTCTACAAAAGTCAAATTGGTGTCATAGGGATCTCTGATATGGATTTGAATATCTTTTATAATTGCTTGAATTGTGGGAGAATGCCACTTCCATTTAAGTATCTTGGAGTTAGAATTGGGGGGAACCATAGAAAGGTGGAATTTTGGAGACCAATTATTCACAAGTTACATTCTAGGCTTTCAAATTGGAAAGGGAGGCTTTTATCTCTGGCAAGGAGAATTTGTTTGATTAAGTCAATTATTACTGCGTTGCCGTTGTTTTATATGTCTTTCTTCAAAGTCCCGAAGTTGGTGTGCAAAATTATTAAATCGATTCAGATCAATTTTTTATGGGGTTGGGGTTCTGAAGGTAAGAAAATCCCTTAGGTAGCTTGGAACAAAATTTGTTCTCCAGTAAAAGCTGGGGGATTGGTCATTAAGGATATTCATATATTCAATGTTGCACTAATAGCTAAGTGGAAATGGAGACTGGGTTCAGAGGAAGTTGGTGAGTGGAAAAATGTCATTGAATCTAGATATGGTGATTGGAGAGATATGGCTAATTCTACAGGAGATAGGAAAAGTTCATACTGGTAGAAAGACTTAGGTTCAATTTGTGAGGTACATTCTGCAACCAATTGGTTTGATAAGAGGATAAATTGGAAACATGAAAACGGGGATAAGATTAGATTTTGAGAGGACTGGTGGGTAGGAGAAGGGAAGCTTATGGACAAATTCCCTAGACTATATGTGATTTCTTTGGATAGAGGAAAGACAATTAACAAAATGGGGACTTGGAATCGTAATGGAAATTCTGAGGATTTTATGTGGCAGATACCGTGGAGAAGAGAATTGTTTGTGTGGGAGAAGGAATTGGAAAATCAGCTAATGGTAGTGATTCACTCAGTACAATGAAATAAATTTAAGATAGATACTTGGAGTTGGATGGGGAAGAAAACTACTTCATACACAGTTCATTCTGGTTATAGAGTTCAGGAGCCACGTGTTAGTTCTCTTGAGTGGTGTAGGGATATTTGGGATCTCAAAGTGCCTGGGTCAGCAAATGTTTTCGGTTGGAGAGCACTGTTAAATAGACTTCCATCACAGGTTAATCTTGAGAAAAGGGGAGTTATAGTTTCTTGTAATTTATGTCCTTTATGTGGCTTGGAGGTCGAAACTATGCAACACATCTTAATTACATGTGAGGTCTCGCAGCGTCTGTGGATAAAGTGTGATAATTGGGTAGGACTCGCTTCGGTTAGAAATAATGACATTGTGAACCACTTTTGCAATTTTTGTATTTTGGATATGAGTAACAAAGCTATCCATGTGTGAAAAGGAATGTGGTTGGCATTGGCATTGGAAATTTGGAAACATAGGAATATGATTGTTTTTTATAATGGTCGATTAGATGAAGTTGAGATTTTTGCAAGGGCGCAATGGCAAGCATGGTCTTGGGCTAAGTTCGGTGGGCAGAGAATACGGTATTCTTTCCCGGAATGGTGTATGAACCCAACTGTGTGTTTAGCTAAGATTAGGTAATGAACATAAGGTTTGTGGGTTATTGTTACGGTTTTTGGAGAAATTGTTTGGTTGTGGTAGGAGTATTTTGACCTTGTTTGTTCAATGTGCAGGTTCTTATTATTGCTGACACAAGTACATTTGTCAAATTCATGAGCTTTTTAGAAGACCACAAAAGGACGTATATAAGTTTATTTGCTTTTGATACTGGAATTATGTAATAACGATGTGGAATATTCAATCAATGACTTTTGGAATATGATGCAATTGGTAACTTGGTATGCAAGGAAATACTCAACCAAATACGTTGTTTTGGTACTGTGTTTGGGGTCTTGGAGCTTATATGTTATATTGTTGTAGTTGAGTAGGTATACAAGGTTATTTCGGACCCTGCTTCTCTAACATTTGTATAAGGGTTAGAACACTCCTAAAGTGTCATTTTTAATTTTATTCATTTTTTGCTGTAAAAAAAAACGTAGCATATGTTTACTTTGTCAAAAAAACAAATAAAATATCAAAAGTGGACAGTAAGAAGTGGAAAAAAGAAGAGATCAGAGAGGAACAGTAAGAATAAAGCTAGTAATGGTTTCACAATTGATAAGGTATAGTTTTGTTTTATATAATTAATCGTTTTTAGGTTTCTTGATGCAGAAGTTAAGTGTCCTGTTTTCAAGATTAGCCTATGTTAATCACTCTTTGTTTGAATTAAATTCAAAACAACTCGAAATCGGTAAATACCTCAGGCTTATATCTTTTATAAACTCTTTCGTTCTTTCTTTACTCTCTTTTTGTTTTATAAGCATCAAAGAGTTTTGTTAAAAGACAATATCAGCTTGATGATCCTACTGTCCGGTCTGCACTGTATATTTGATATCCCATCCTCTCTATTGTAAATGGCTTGATTTTCTAGCATTTTATTGTAAATGGCTTGATTTTCTAGCCTTTTACGATGTTCAAACTTGGATCTTCCATTAAAAGCTTAACAAGATCGCATACAGAAGTTTAAAATCTGCCATTTAGTTTATATCACACTTCTTCAATCCTAGGTTTATCAAAGTAGGAATGTGACATTTTACACTTCCTTTTAAAAGTGAGAAAATAGCCTATGCACTGATAGTGTATTCAATCACAATACTACCACATATGATAAATTTGATGCTTTTTACAAGAATTAAGTTAAAAGGTATATTGATGACTAATTCTAATTGACAATGTAAAGTATAAAAGATTTTAAATTGATGAATTATAATTGACATTATATAAAAGATTTTATATTGATCGTCATTATGTAGTTCAGTTCAGGTACTGCCAGGCAGTCGGAAATCCTTAAAAACAGAACGTGCATGTTGGTGCGTTCTAACCCTATCCTCAACAGATAATACCAACTGCTCCCATTTTTCTACCAGGATCAGTTTTTAAGGATTTCGGTATAATATGACAGTATTTGAACCAGATAATAACAATAAGAAAGATGATACAAAGTATAATAACAATATTCTACGAACCTACTTCATCGAGTCCGAAATAGTAAATGCCTTCGTACAAAAATGTTTGAAGTTTATAAAAGAAAAAACGCACGAGTTCATAAAATCTTGGAAAAGAATAATAACTGGAAAAAACGCATGAGTTCATAAAATATTGGAAAAGAATAATAACTGGAAAAAACCCATGAGTTACATTTTGATCCTCACTCCCTCACATCTCATATCTTTCCCTCTCGTCTCTTCTCCACTCACTCACATAGGCAACCATCCTTGGAACGGGGAAACATAGAGTAGAGGAAAGAAAAAACTTGAGTTTTATTTGATAAGATATAGCTGCTAATAATGGTTCCAAAATTGATAATATATAGCTTTGTTTTGATTAATTGGTTATATAATTATTTGTTTTCAGGTTAAGTGTTCCTGTGTTCAAAACTGGACTATGTTAATCACTCTTTCCTTGGAATTAAATTAAAGAAACTCATGCGTTTTTCCCGTTATTATTTTTTTCCAAGCTTTTATGAACACATGCATTTTTTCTTTTCTCTCTTTCGGTTTTATAAACTTCAAAGATTTTTGTAACAAGGCATTTGCTATATCTTTCTCTTTCTACTGTACTTTTCTGGTTGCTTTTCTAGGATTCTAAGATGTTCAAACTTGGATCTCATGCTTAACATGTAGTAGTAACATGTTTAACACTGACATTTAAAAAACCATGTGTTCTGTAAGTTTTGAAATATCCTGTTTTCTAAAATACATGGACCTTAGCATTTATTTTTCTCCAATCAAACTGAGATGAAAGGTTTCAGACGTCATAAAGTTACTAGAATATAATTTGTATATTATTATACTTTGTGTGTCATCTTTCTTATTGTTATTATCTGGTTTACATACTGCCAAATTGTACTGAAATCCTTAAAAACAGGTCCTGCACTAGATGTAGAAAAAAATGGGAGCTGGTATTATCTCTTGAGGATAGGATTAGAACGCACCAACAGGCACTTCCTGTTTTTAAGGATTTTCAGACTGTCTGACAGTACTGAACTCAACCACATAATAAAGATCAATATAAAATCAATTATATAATATCAATTATAATTCATCAATGTAAAATCTTCTATACTTTACACTGTGAATTAGAATTATTCATTAATATGCCTTAAAAATCATCAAATTTACCATATGTGGTAATATTGTGATGGAATACACTATTTTCTCACTTTTATTAGAGAAAAAGAAATGTTAAGGCACCTGTAATTTACCAGAGAGGACATTTCAATTCAAAATCTTACAGAACATACAAGTTTGTAAAATGACACATTCCTATTTTGATAAACCCAGGATTAAGAAGTGATATGACAGGTTTTAAAATTCTTTGTTAAACAAAGTAGGTTTAGCTTTCAATGGAAGATCCAAGTTTGAACATAGTAAAATCTTAGAAAATCAAACCATTTACAATAAAGAGATGAAGGATATCAAAGTGCAGACCGACATTAGAACCATCAAGATCCAATCAAGAAGCTGATATTCTGATATTGCCTTCTATAACAAAATTCTTTGATGTTTATAAAACCAAAAGAGAGTAAAGAAAAAACGAAAGAGTTAATAAAATCATGAAAAAGAATAATAAGTGGAACGTCTCAGGTATTTACAGATTTCGGGTTTCTTTGAATTTAATTCAAGCAAAGAGTGATTAACATACACCAGTCCTGAAAACAGGGACACTTAACTTCAGTCTCAAGAAACCTAAAAAACGATTCATTATATAAAACAAAAGTATACCTTATACTGTGAAACCATTACTAGCAGTTGTCCACCGTTTTCGTCACCTTTGTTGGCCTCTCACTCGCCTGCGTAACGGGATCCGTAGTCTATGACGCAGCTTTTTCCCACTTCATTTCCCGCTCCGATAACTTGAATGAAGATGACAAAAAGAGGGAAAGATTTGAGAAAAAATGAGAGGAAGAAAACGGAGGAAATGGAGTGTGCGAGGATCCGCTATATATATATATATTATACACATACTCTTAAAATAATAGTAATAATAATAAAAATAATAATATTATTATAATAACAATAATAATAATTAAGATTAAAAAATATTAATAATATTATTAATAAAATAATAATAATAATTATGATAATAATAGTAATAACAAAAATATTTATGATAAAAGTAATAATAATAATAATAAAGATAATATTAATAATATTATTATTATGAAATAAAATAATAATAATAATAATAATAGCAATATTATTATTGTTATTGTTAAAGATAATAATTAGATTGATAATAATAATAATAATAATAATAGCAAAAATATTTATTATTAATAAATATAATAATAATATTATTAACAATAATTATTATTTATTAATAATATTAACTAAAAAATGAATAATAATAGTTATAATAAAAATAATAATAATAATAATAATAATAATTATAACATAATTGAAAAATTTTGCTATTATAATAATTATAAATTTATGTGTATATATAGGAGTAGGATTCAATTTCCTATTTCACCATATTGCTAATAATACAAATAAAAATGATAATAATAAAAATAATATTAAGATAATTATCCTATTATCCACGTGTTTTCTTCCCTCTGTTAAATTATAAGAAAAATGTTTAACGATTAACAAGTCAAACTAAGTTTAACTTCATTCATCTATAAGATCACACCTTATATAAGAATACTTTCTATATTTGTACCTTCTTTATATCAAAAGAAGTTGTATTTTAATTAAATTGATGTATATAACTAGGATTAACAAATAATAATTTCCTTATAAAATATAATACCATCTCCGTGGAAGTTTCCTATATATAAGATAAATCAGATATAAATTCATGTTATTGATTGGGTTATAAAGAAAATTATATAAATACAATTTTCTGCATTTAAATTTTGTTATACCACAATTTCCTAGATTAAATCAATTATTAAATATATAAATTAATTTTAATTTACACTTAAAATAGAATTGAATCTATACCTTAATATAACATACAAAATTAATAGGGTGGAAAGTTTTATCATCATCCGAGAAGTAGACGTACGAGGGAGGAACATCTAACATCATAATCAGTTCAAGTTTTGTCCAATGAAAAGTAAAATTCATTTGGGTCAAAATCAGGGACTACTATCTAATCAGGATTGTCAGGTAACCATTCAGAATAACTTATTTCATAACTTATTTCATAACTTATTTCGGTCCCTCCCAATGTGAACATCATAAATCGAAATATGCTATCTCCAAGGTAATTTATGTGTAACATATGTTCCTCGTATAACTAATAAAATTTAATCACCTTTAAAACATCTTTAGAAATGTAAATACTTCTCAACTTTCTCTAGCACAAGGACATGCATGTTTTTTTTACGGATCCAGCATTTCAATGTGCCATACACATTTAATTATTATTATTATTATTATTATTATTATTATTATTATTATTATTATTATTATTATTATTATTATTATTATTATGATAATAGTAAATATAATTGTTATTAGTACAAATCTTGATATTTGCATAATTGTTTCCACTCAGTTGTTTTTCTTGTTGAAAAACAAGAGAAAAAACCTTATTGATGTTTAGTAGTGATTTCATAAGAAGAATTTGTGTTTTTACTTTTTTACGTAACTTAAAAAGATACTTTAGGAAACATATTGCATGTTCAAAATTGATATAATCAGGTATAGTCTTGATTATATTTTTTCTTACCGAAGTCCGAACTGATATTTGGATGAGATAGACTGATTCTGACTTGATCCAAATTCAAGTACTTGTTAATCCGAGTTGAAATAGCTTCGAATACCGAATGAAGGTCCACTTGCAAAAGACATTCCGACACTTAAGTCAGCATGTGGTTAAAGAGGAGAGTGAGGTAGAATATAGGTGAGTATAAAAGCTGAATAAAAAGTTAGTCCTACTTCCTGTGACAAGTGTTATACATATAGGTTATCGGTTGAGCCGTGAAGCCCAACTCCGTGGTAACAGCCTAAGCAGTTACCAAGCTATTGTAGGTGGAGGCCAAGATTTTGGGGAAAGTTGGGTATACTAACCCTTGAATGTTGGGCATAATCATAACCAACACGAGGATATCGGGTGGTTACGGTACACAATCCCCCCAAGCTCCGAGCTAGGTATAGCGAGTGAGCTTAAGTGTATTCCAAGCTTAGTATGGTAGTCGGCCTGAGGACTCGATGATCTGAGTCAATCTTCAAGATTATTTTAGTATCCTTAACTCGTGTGACCGAGCTGGAGTTAGACTATAGTTTGTGTGGCCGAACTATGTATTTAACAAGCAGTTTAGAAGAATAGCTCATGTGACCGAGCTTAACTTGCTTTTTCAAAGTTGTCAGAGCATTAATGAGGAGTTTTCCATGTATAATCATAATTTTGACTTCTCATTTCTCAAGGCACGGCGGTGGTAGGTGGTGAAGCTTCTTTTATCACAAAGTCAATCAAAAACAAATTAAACTATGAGACGTACAGTGAAGACGACGAAAAAAATACAAGACAATAAATATATATATATATATATATATATATATATATATATATATATATATATATATATATATATATATATATATATATATAAAATATAAGAAAATGCGTCAATGACGTATTATA
>Ga0099825_1003782_pt1 | contig 20062 bp, 12 predicted proteins | sample SiratroredBW_FD_76838 | JGI IMG/M metagenome (GOLD analysis project Ga0099825, IMG submission 76838) | Root nodule microbial communities of legume samples collected from California, USA - Siratro red BW | ecosystem: Host-associated > Plants > Roots > Nodule | place: USA: California | collected... | reverse complement strand
TAATAAAAAAATTTTTTTATTTTTATTTAAAATTTATAAAAATAATTTTTTTTATATAATTTTTTATTTTTTTTTAAATTTTAGAATTAAAATAATAATTTTTTATCTCTTTTTTTTTTTTTTTTTTTTTTCTCTCTTCCTTTTTATTATATTATATTATATTACTTATTATCTCTATATTAACTAGGTATATATTAAGTACATATTGGCATTTCTACCAATTTTTTTTTTCTTCAGTTTGTCGATTAGAAAGAGCCAAACAAAATACTTTATATAGCACTAACATGTCATATATTCTTCTTTTTCCTTAAAAATACATGGATATTATGAAATCTCCTAACACCATTTGTGTAAGAATTGGACTCCCGATGTAAGAATTAAATTGAAGCAACACCTACAAAAGTGAAGCAAACAATGAAAGTATAATTTCTTTTCTGAAAATGAATCTAATCTTAGTTACATTTTCAGGGGTGCGATGCATCAATTTTATTGGATGACACTGGCACCTTTGTCGGTGAGAAAAATGCAGATCCAAACCGAAATTCAGTTAGGGGTTACGAATTGATAGATAGCATTAAAACCAAGGTTGAAGCTGCTTGCAATGGCATGGTCTCTTGTGCTGATATTCTGGCACTTGCAGCAAGAGATGGAGTAGTTCTGGTTAGCCATATTTTCTCCCCTTTCTTCGTGTGTATATATATAAATTTCACTTTCATTATATGCATCTAAGAATTGTTCCCTATTAAACTTTTTGAAATACACATTAATTGCATTGAAATGTTACAATGAGATTCCAACCTTGAGTCATTCTCAGAAGCACATATAGCTAAGCTAACTTGATGTTTGTATTTTTCCTAACATCTCGTTTTGGCATGGGCTTGTTTTCAAACCTTGTTCCCCACTTTCGGTTTTTACTTTCCTCTCACATTTAATCGATCACCATGTCAACTCTCGTAATTTGGTGGGGTCCCCTTCCCCAAAAAAATGAATCACACAGAACAATAATTGATCAAGAAAAAAAAAAAAAAAAGGGATAATAATGGTTCATGCAATCAAAGTCTGGTGTCAGCCTTGTCTCATTCTCGAGAAGAACCACTCATTATCTTCCCTTTTAAAATCCTGAGAAACACAAGTACCACCAAACCTTTGTCTTCTGCTGTGTCATCCCTTTTTAGCTTTCACTCACCACAACTCAACAATTCAACATCATTTTCTCTTCGTTTGATTACTAATAATTAGGTGATAAAAAGGATAAAATTTGTAATATTTATAAATTATTAAAAGACTTTATTTTTAATTGAGATAGAATCTCTAATATAAAGATAGTTAGAATTTAATAATAACCTAATAATAAATTATCTAGTAGATTTAACAATTTTACTAAAATAAATTTTTATATTATCTAAAAATATACTTTAAACGTATCTTAATCTTACAAAATTAATTTATAAAATAAAATTTAATCTTTATATTAAACACGGTTGGTGATGTGAATATCGAGGTAAATAAATTATATTTTTATTAAATGTTAAATATCACTAACCCTAAACCTAATATTCTGAAATGGCAGCTTGGAGGACCTTCGTGGACAGTACCTCTAGGTCGAAGAGACGCAACAACAGCAAGCCTAAGCGCAGCCAACGCCGAAATCCCTTCCCCATTCTCCGACCTCCCTACACTCACCACCGCCTTCGCCGCCAAAGGCTTGAGCACACGTGACCTCACCGTGCTCTCCGGCGGCCACACCATAGGCCAAGCGCAGTGCCAGTTTTTCAGAGCTCGCATCTTCAACGCAACCAACATCGACGCCAACTTCGCCGCGTCCAGAAGGAGCATTTGCCCTTCCTCTGGTGGGGACACCAACTTGGCCCCTCTGGAATCCCTCACTCCCCTTCGCTTCGACAACAACTACTTCTCCGAGCTCGTGGCTCACCGTGGCCTTCTCGTCTCAGACCAAGTGCTCTTCGACGGTGCCTCGCAAGACCCTTTGGTGAAAACTTACAGTGACAGTAACGCTGCGTTTTTTGGTGATTTTGCAGAAGCTATGATTAAGATGAGTAATATCACTCCTCTCACTGGAACTGCAGGTGAGATCAGAAGTAATTGCAGGGTTGTCAATTGAACATCCTCAGTTTCTTGTTTCGTTCGGTACGAGGAACTTGTTGTGGAGATTTTGTTTTGTTTTATTGTTCAAAAGTTGTTAAAATTTATAAAATTAGATGAGTTTAGAGACTCTCTAATTTTTATTTTTATTTTTAATAGTCAATGACGGTATTCAAAAGAATGTGTTAAAAAAGTGTGTTTTTTTATACTTCACTCTCAAAGTTAATAATTGAATAATAATGCAATTGCACTTTACTGTATAAATTATTTTGTCTTTTTATTTATTTATCTTTCTTTAATTATCTAGTTGTAAGGCTACTGCAGTATTTTTATACGGCAGAGTACATATTTAAAACATTGATACGACAAAAGTTGAAACTTAAGAATACTTCTCGCTTCGTACTTTCTTGACTTCCTCCCTGTATGGTTGCAGTTATGTACGTATACCTACTAGGTCCTCGTACAAATTTTGGTGGTGTTTGTAATTAAATTTTAAGAGTTTCTGAAATGGTAAAAGTATACCCGTCACACTAAATTCTATCTCTATATTGATGAATGAACGAATGAATATATAGTGAGTGATTTGTGTAGATTGATAAAAGTATATTAAAATATGTTATTGAAAATAAAATGAGAAAAAAATTCGGAATTATTAGTACTCTATGCTATTTTCTTTTTTCTGTATTTCAACATTTTATACAGAATGAATCATTAATGAAATTGTGCAATGGAATATGTGGAGAGAAAATTGATTTTGTGAGTTTATTTTCATTTCATAAATTAACTACTGTGTAATTTCATGTTTTGTGGTTTTTCCCATACCTACATCTATATATCTATATATACACATATATATATATATATATATACACCTATATTTATATATTATTTCATATATAATAAATTGAAAAGATAATGTTTAGTGATTATTATAATATTAACAATCTTAACTTCTTTTGTTAAATGTCAGAAGTACAAATGAAAATAAGAGTTCACTTGTAAAGTATTTTTTATATAATAAAAATTAACCATATCACAACATTATATTAATAAATAAAATTTAATAAAATAATCTAACTTCTATAGACCTCCATGCAAAAAGGTTTTGTACTGATATTATATATAAATTAAATTTTATAAAAGTAATTGAATTAAATATTATATGTATTATTAAAATATCAGTATCTTTTTTGCTACAAGATGCAAGATGACTTCAACATAAAATAATAAACTCAAAGTATACTTGTAAATACTACTTTAGTTACCTTTTCCAAAACTACAATAAAATTTGTCTTTCGAAACAAACTTTTTTTTTTTTTTTTAAATTGAATGGTGTTTGAAAACCATTATTTGTCTCTTTCATTATTTTTATCTTATTTTGTAAATTTAAAAATGAATTTGCACCAAAATTATAAAAAAAAGCTCCAATTTCATGTCTTGTAGTTTCATAGTTTTTTTTTTTTTTTCACAATAAGAAAATATTTCAGTAAAAATTTATTCCATTCCGTGAATCTATCACTTTTAATTGAAAGTAATTGCAGACACACGACTACTATCTGAATATATATGTTTTCAATAATTTTAAATTAATTTAATAAATTAGTTTAATATTTTTAATTAATTAAGAGGAAACATTTTAACCTTGATATATTGAATATTTATATTTTTTATGTTTTCCGTTGATACAACTACTACTCGCTAGTTATGATTTACGTTTTTTTTTTTTTTTCATTTTCACATATTTTTTTATACAATTAAATAATGAGATATAAAAAGAGTTTACAAATGTAATTATTATTTTATATAAAAATGTAATTATAAAACTATATATAAATCTAAAACATAATTTTTATAATTAAATACATTAAATTTGAATTGATGTTATTTCAAATTATTTATTTTTTAAATATATTATCTGGATAGAATAATTTAAATTTATTAAAATTAATTTTCTGCTAAATATTTCAGTTACCACCAAAAGAAAAAAAAAATATTATTAATAATTAAATGTTAAAGTTGATGATGTTTTTAGTTGATATTAGGTTATGTTAATTTTTTCTTAAAGTTTATAAAAACTAATTCTTGTTTCAATTAACGTTGATAGTGCTTGCTTTTAAGTTAGTATCGATCATATTTATTTAAGTTGAAATCAATCATAGTTATTCTTACAACGTTATTAATTGAACTTTTTGCTGACTCTTTTTAATTAAATATTGATTGAAGAATTGTTCAGTTAATATTAGTAAAAACGATCTTAGTTAATATTGATCAAGAGTTTTCTAATTAATATTAAAAAAAAATTCAACAAACTATTGATATTAGTGTCCTTGATAAAAAAATAGTTAGTATAGACCTATACTAAATAATAACAAAACAGTCATTAATTAAAAGAAAAATGTAATCCCAACATTTATCAAAAATAATCTCTTTACCATTAGTAGAAATTTTTTTGATTAATATTCAACGAAAAATAATAATGATTCACAACTAATAATAAAATCTTAACTATGTAAACAAAAAAAAAAAAAATCTCATATTAACATTAATATAAAAATCTCGTATTAAATCTAATTAATTTTAGTTGAAAAAATCGACTGATATTAACTGAAATAAAATAACCTTAATTGACCTAAATTGGAAAAAATATAGCAACATCCAAAATAAAAATCAATTAAGGTTGATTTGAGAGATAATTTTAACTTAACATCAACAATAAATAATCTTTAAGACTTCGCTCGAAAAATAAAAATAACATTAGTGTAAAAGAAATTTCTACTGACATTTATAAAAAAAAAGTTTTAAAATTATAACATTTAAACTTCCATTAAGCCAACAATATTTGATCTTGATTAAGTTGATAATTTTCTAATCAAAATCAAATTAAATTATATAAATTTAGAAATATGACGAATTTAATTTTTTAATATTTTTAAATAAAATTTAAAATTCTCTAAGATAATCTAATTATTTGAATAATGTAAAATTTAATAAGGTCTATATTATTTATCCTGTAACTATATATAAAAGAACAAATAAATAATAAAATCTACTCTTTTTGACTGAAATTAATCAAAATTTAGTGTTGAATTTTTATTTATTTATTTTTTGTATTTTTCAGTTACGCCCATTGAATATTCATAATTTAAAAATATTAATTTCGAAAAATTATTTCTTTCAATAGAAAATAATATTATTTATTTATAAATATTTAATTAAATTTTATTTTCTAATTTTAACGACCAAATTATTCATTTCATAAAAAAAAATCAAGAAAAAATGTGAGATTTTATGTCAATATCATTGCTAGAATAATTCATTGGAACCAAAGCTTAGAAGCTGCTCCCTTCCCGCTTCTTTTGATATTTTGAATTGAACCTTTTTTATATTTTATAATTTTAAGTTCTCTTCGTGTTTGTTCGCTTTTTTTAATCGAAGTTCACTTCGACTTCTCTATTTTTTTTTTTAAAAAAAAAATCACTCGAAGCTCTCTTTCTGTTCTTTACTTAAGAAAATCGAAATCTTCTTTTGATTTTTTTTTATATCGTTTTTTTTTTCAATTTTCGTGTATTTTTTTTAATTCATTCAGTACTACCCGCATCAGAAATTGGATGCAACTAATATATTTATTCCTTAATCATTTATTTGTTTGGAAGTATTCTAGGATGAATAAGTTTATGTGATTGGAGTAAAGTCTGTTCTAATTCATTTTAGAAAGATTCATACTCGAATTTCAATAAGAATACAATCAGAACTATCTTTTGATTTTCATAAACTATTTTTTTAGATTTTTCTTTTTTTCAATTTTTTTAAGTTGAAATTTCTATTTTAAGTTTTTTTGAAGTTAATGTTTCTGGTTCAATATTTTTAAAAGAAATAAAAAATATCTTAATCATATTTTTTTAAGAAATATAAGGCGTCTTAAATTTTAATTTACTTGTTTATTCAAGTCCACGTACCTCATTATCATACTTGATATATTTTTTTCTACTTCTTTAAATACAATTTTTATAAATTTTGATGATAAAAACTTCATCTAATCATACAAATTTTTTAATAATATTTTAGAAAGTTAAGACGAGTTAACTTTTACAAGAACAAATAACTACTTTTGTTAATTTTTGGTTAATGAATGAAAATTAAAATTAAAACTACCATAATTAATAAGTTATTGCTCATAAGTAAGTGAAATGAGAATGATTAATAAACTATTGATTACAATTAAAATTGTAATATATATATATATATATTACCATTTTTTTCATACTTCAAGTGTAATTTTGTTTTGAGTGAATTTTCATCCTGTATGATATTTTCTTCTTCATGAATCTATGTGTTAAATTTTTATAACTTACATGTTTATAAATAATTTTAGTAATAAAGTTACTACTCTAAACAAAAAAAATAAAATTGATAAAGTTATTAAAGTAAAAGTTATTAAAATAAATAAATTAAAAATAGAAGTATATGATAAAATACTCGAATCTAATTGATTGTAATAAGATTAATGAAAACATTGTAATAACCTATTTGATACTTTTCTCACATGGTATTTACTAACTTTATTCGTAAATATACCCTTTTTAACTAATTTCATTAGTAAACATTGTAAAAACCTAGTAACCATATAGAAATGTACCCTTTTTAGCTAATTTAAAAGTTTTCATGTCAACCTAAATATTTTACAATTAATAAAAAGAATGTGAGTTTTACTAATAAAGTTGTATTAAAAACCAATTAAATTCAAAATAAAACAACATTTTTAAAGTATCTCAAAATATGGTTTATTAGGTTTTGGTGTTTGTTGATTGCTATATCATTATTCTTCTATATAAAAGGTAAATACATATTTAATAACATTTTTGTGCTTATGTCGTTGTATACTTAAGGCTAAAATTCACGTTTCCATTTTGCGGTTTTACATTTTTCATTTTTATTTTTGTCTTCATGCATATATTAGGTTATATTCCTTCGTACCATTTATTGTTATATCATCCTTCTTCTGAAAAAAGTAAATGCATATTTAATAACATTAATTGCTTACAAATTAAAAAAAGAAGTAAACGCATTACATGTTAATATAATCTTATTTGTTGTACTCTAAGCCCTACCAAACACGTTAAAAATTATAGTCTTAACTATCTCATTACACTGAAGATAAAAAAAAAAAAAATCCATCTATTAGCTCACTTAAATATTCATCAAAACAATAATTTTGTGAAGAAAATTATCAAGAATTACACGTAAACAAAAGAAAGAAAAATCTTATAACCGACTGAAAATAGTGTCTAAAAATTTCATGGATTCGACTACTAAACGTCATAAAATCCGTGCAAATACATCTAAGAAAATAATCCATCAAAATTTATATGTTTTTAATACTAATAAACTTTTTATAAGTTTATTTTTTTTTAATATAATACCACAAAATTTTGTTTTCTCCTTCAGCAAATCTAAATTATTCTACATAAGTATTGCAAGACTTATTTGTATAATTTAAAATTCTTAACTTAATAATCAAACTTGATTTCTATAAAACAAAAAAAAAATAGAACCCTAATCCAACCCACTAAAAATATTATATGCCTTAAAGGTGAATAAATTAAGCCTCATTATGAGATATCTTTTTCTTTCTATGCATGTTGCCGTTTCCAAATTTTTCACTGATTTTCAGTCTTTAATAATCTTTGTTCATACGTCACAGTGTTTATCTTCATTTATGTTACTCTTCTAAAAACAGTAAATGCATATTTTAGTTACATTTTTGTGTTATGTCTTTATAAGACCTTCGTATTTAATATTTCTGCATGATTTTTCAATCTTTGTTTTCTTTTTGTGTACGTCATTTTGTTTGTTATCTCCCTTCAACTATTGTTCTTCCCAAAATAGAAAACGCATACTTAACAACATTAATTACTTACAAAATTATGTTAATTTATCTGTTAACTTCGCGCTTCATTTCTAATCACCAACACTTAGCAAATTTTTTAACGTCCAAAATAGAATCTCATCCCTTCTTTTGTGTGTAAAGGGAGTATATAAATTCATCTTTATTTTGCAATACTTTTCTTGAGGTATATCATCAATACTTCTGAAAGAAGTAAAAGCATTTTTTAATGACATTTACTAACAAAAAATTATCATCATTAATGTTCCCCTTAGGTCTCACCAAACACGTAACATTAATTACTTACAAAAAATGATATTATTTAATTTAATATTTTTGTAATTAAAAACAAAAATATCAAGCAGCAAGTTATTAATCCGATAAAAAATAAATGAAACAAAGCACTCACTTATCCATATAAGGAAAAGCAATTATTAAATTGGAAGGTTTGTTCCATAGATTTTACACATTAAAAGTATTATTATTATAACCCAAACTCAATAAACTATACTCACCAACCAAGTGGAAGTCTGAATTAATTAATGAGTAGAGTATTAAACCTCAGTATTTTATGTTGCCATTACGTCAACATTACTACTTCCGAATACGTATTTTCCGTAGATGCAGCATTGCAAGTTCCATGCGATCCTTCTCTCCCTTCGATCTGCCACGTCACCGGACAAACCATATTTCACCGGTAAATCCTGCCACACCAGATTACGCATCCCGTCGTCCGTTTCCAAAACAAAAATATCATCCTACGGCTCGCGTCGAAGGGTGCTCTTCACTCTTTAACCCAGGCGCTTGAGAAAAGACACAGAGACACATTAATAACACACACTCTCTTACCCTTTATATACTCCAAAACCTGGACCCAGAACCAAGAACACTATTCCCTCAAAACACAAACAGAGAGAGAGAGAGAGACAGAGAGAGAAAGTGCGTTTTAGAGAGAGAAACAAAAGAGAGTGTTTGTGTTGAGTGTGGAGCTTCTTTCTCACATGGCCTCTATGCCGTTGGGGCAGCAGCAACAGCAGCAGCTTCAACCGCCGCAAGTGGCAACTCCGCCGCAACAACCGCCGCAAGCTGAGAATGACCCTATGAAAGTGGACTCTCGCGGCCTCTCTGACGCCGCCTCCAGTAAGGTAATTTCCGCTCTCGGCCATTTTCTCAGTGTGCGCGACGGCGCCGTTTACGGTCCTCGGATCGCCATTGATTCGCTGGACATGCCGCGTTACGAACGCAGCTTACGGCGATCTGCTCGTTTCCGGCATTGTTTTTGCTGGCTTGGAGGTCGACGGAATTTTTCTAACGTTGCCTTGAAGGAATGGCTTTTTTTTGGCTTATGGAATTGGAAATTTCGTAAGCATGGACAAATTGTTCTTATCATTGTTAATATTTGGATTTTACTGTGCTTTCGTGGTTGAGTTGAGATCTTAGTGTTGAAAATTTGAAGTTTGTGGAGCTTTCGGTTGGGTGGTGGTCCAGAAAAGAGAAACGGAATCGAGTGAAGTGAAAATGTGGAATCCTGTTCTTTAATTTTTCGCTTTTCATTTCTTCAAACAAGAAATAGGTAGAGAGAGAGAGAGAGTGAGAGTCTGACTAGGCACTTAGCCAAACTTCAAGTTGGCTTAGCTGAGTGTACCTGAGTTTGTCATCCCATTCCTTGGTTTCTTTCACGAGTTTTTTTTTTTTTTTCTCCAGATACTTAGAGGGTTTGAATATATCACAATTTTCCTCCCAATTTTTTTTTTTTATCATTTTTACCTAATATAATAAAGGTTTTAAATTATTGGTTTTCCTGTATTTTTTTAATATTGCAGTCAATGTGACCGCAATTTCGATTACAATCACTCCAAAAACCTTGAAGTTGCCGTTTAAAACCTTAAGGCTATTGATGTTTTATTTCTGTTCTAGAAGGCCACATTGCTTTCACTTAATCTCTAATTTACCGTGAAATTAAAATGGTTTTAACAATATCATGGATTCTTTTAAGTTGGTTCTATATTACTTGCTGTATAATTTTTCTATTATACGTGGAGTTCCTTGCTTAACTTGGGGTTTCCTTGAGTTGCTGGTGGATTGTTGTTCAAACAGTTTATGTTTGCTTCAGAGAATAAGTGTTCTTAGATTCTCTCTCTGTCTTGTCTCATAAATGATATCAAAGCATTTTGGCATTTGATGCTTTCTTGTGGACCATGGTAACCTGATTGAACTTTGTCTGTGCGCATACCTTATTACCTTTGAGCTCTTTACACTTTGCCTATCTTCAACTTCGCCCATTGATTGGTGACTATCTATCCATTTCTATGTTTTTCTAGTATAGTATCATATACAACTTTTAATTAGGCATCATAGGTGTAGGTGTCCAAACCAGAGTATTGTCTGCTAAATTGCTGTGTATGAAAATGTAACTATGTTTATATGTACATTGGTGACTTTGAGTCGTGCGTAGATTGACTATATGTATGTCCGACCAATTTATACTTGTCCATAGTCATATGGCATGTTAAGTAAATGTTTGTAAACCAAATTATTGGTGATAATTGCTATTAAGACAATTTCATTGAAAATAACTCAATAAGCAATTATGGATATTGTATCAAGAAAAGTCTTATATTCTACTTCTGTATTTAGAGATCTGATTTGCCGCATTAAATATTTTGCTTACTGGTGAAAATTGCAGGAAATGTCTGCTCCTGTCGCAGAGGGTAATGAAGCACATGCACTCACTGGTCATATAATCTCAACCACAATTGGTGGCAAAAATGGTGAACCTAAACGAGTGCGGACATTCTAACCTTTTCAACTTCCATTATTTTTTAAAAGAATTTCATTTGTACTGTATATAAATATTTGGTTCCTTCTTGGGACTCGGGAACTACAGTGTGGGTTTCATTAAGGATCCATCCAAAAATATAATACTTATAGTCAGCTAGATGTTGGCATATTTCCTCCACGCGCATGTTATTTATTTATTTTTTTTTAAATTTAATTTTGCTCTCCCCCTTCTATTGATAAATTGTCTTTGGTTCCCATTTTGGGCCTAAGGTACTGTTTTGAAGAGTTTGGTGTGTGTGTGTGTGTATAACGGTTAAATAAAATTAAATGCTTAAGATTGTTGATAATTTCCGTGGGTTTCCATTTCTTTTATTCTTCATAAATTTGTGTTCAAATGGTACTTGCAGACTATCAGTTACATGGCTGAACGTGTTGTTGGCACTGGATCATTTGGAATTGTTTTCCAGGTAAGGATAAGTAAAGGAATATTAATCTTGAGGTGATAGTATTCCAACTTTTCTTTTCATGCCGTCAAGTAATCTCATATTGCTTCACACTCTTGGGACCTTAAACAAAGGCAAAGTGCTTGGAGACTGGGGAGGCAGTGGCTATAAAGAAGGTCTTGCAGGACAGGCGATACAAAAATCGTGAACTGCAGTTAATGCGCATGATGGATCACCCAAACGTAATTTCCCTGAGGCACTGTTTCTTCTCTACAACAAGCAGAGATGAGCTTTTTCTGAACTTGGTGATGGATTTTGTCCCTGAGACTATCTTCCGAGTTATAAAGCACTACAGTAGTATAAACCAGAGAATTCCCCTAATCTATGTGAAATTATATACATATCAGGTATGAAATTTTCTCTTTTTGCAGTTTGGTTTGATATGTTCTTATTCCTTACTTTTTCTTTTGAAATTTTGTAATGTTTGAGTTGGGATGTGATGTTTAGATCTTTAGGGGACTGGCATATATCCATACCGTACCAGGAGTTTGCCATAGGGATGTGAAACCTCAAAATCTTTTGGTAAGTTGTTCATTTGGTATTTTTCCTCAAGGATTGCATCCATTTACACTGAATCCAATGTCCATTTGTTCTGTAGGTGGATCCACTCACACATCAAGTCAAGCTTTGCGATTTTGGGAGTGCAAAAGTTCTGGTATGCTGGTATTCTTCTTGTGCATTTCATTAATTTAAACATGTATGCTACCTCGTCAATGTTGGATGTGTAATGCTAGTGTAACACGCAACGTACCTGGATCATAGAATTCAAAAAGCTCTTTTAAAATTTGTTCACTAGTGCAATTTTAATTTTGTATGTGATAATTGGCATTTCAGTAAATAGCCCCTAACCAATAATGTTGCTATTAAACTGGATCACAACTCATTAATTTTTCAATAAATAGAAGAAAGGGCATTGGTTTGGATCACATACTAATTTGATTACAGATATTTGCTCATAAAAATTAAGGTATGATCTTAAAAATGTATTTCTTGTCAGGTGAATGGTGAATCGAACATCTCATACATATGCTCACGGTACTATCGGGCCCCAGAACTAATATTTGGTGCGACAGAGTACACAACTTCTGTTGATATCTGGTCAGCTGGTTGTGTCCTTGCAGAACTTCTTCTAGGCCAGGTTGTTAAAACTTTAGGCAACCTATGCTCTAATGTTGCTCGTACATAACAAGTTTTTATAGTCTATGAGAAATGTAATCTTGATTTCCTTTACTTTCAAATTTTTCTTTTAGCCTTTGTTCCCGGGAGAAAATCAAGTCGACCAACTTGTTGAAATTATCAAGGTGATGCGTTGTCTATACTGATGTTACCCTGAACTGTATGAATCAAGCTACAGAGATAACTATTGATGTGTCTTCTTGTAGGTTCTTGGCACTCCTACTCGAGAAGAAATTCGATGCATGAACCCCAATTATACAGATTTCAGATTCCCCCATATCAAAGCTCATCCTTGGCATAAGGTAATTGCGTTCGTTGTTACCCTCCTCTTGTTTTATAATAACAAGCAGTTTTTCCGAGAGCTTTTTTCGGTGAACGTGCATGGACTCATTTGATGCAACGATCCCTCGCGCAGGTTTTTCACAAGCGAATGCCTCCTGAAGCAATTGACCTTACATCAAGGCTTCTCCAATATTCACCAAAACTTCGTTACAGCGCAGTAAGTAGGGCAAAACCTTATACCATCTCCTCCATTGCCATCTTATCAAGGCACATTTACCACTGAATCATATTAGCATATTTAAAGTTAAAACATCCAGCTTTGATACGAAAACTTTTGACATTAATATAGAAGTTCCCTTATTTGTTTTTGCTGAGATTAGATCTACATGCCTTGGTATGTCGTTAATTGGTATGATTGCAGTCAGTTTCTGTGGTTGAAGTATTTTTGTTAACATGTTTCATCAAATTGTTCACACACTGTTAAGAAATATTTATAAAATTAGCATAGTTTTCACTGGTGGTTTCTATTTTAAAGGTGGAAGCATTGGCACATCCTTTCTTTGACGAGCTTCGTGAGCCCAATGCTCGGCTACCTAATGGTCGTTCACTGCCTCCCCTTTTTAACTTCAAACAGGAAGTATGTATCTAATTAGTTTCTTCTATTAGATATGATACCCACTGCTTTTGCATTGTTTCTTGTTCAACACGGGCTTTAACAAAATGATAATGTCTTTTTCATGGTCTGCACCAATGGTATGCATGTTAATATTTTTGTGATGAAAACTGAATGCAGTTAGATGGAGCGCCCCCTGAACTGCTTCCTAAGCTCATCCCGGAGCACGCCAGACAGCAAACCGGTCTCGGCTTGCTGTACTCGACGGATTCCCAAAATCAAATGTAAAGAGATAGTGAAACATAGAGTCAAGCGTTGTAGTGATTAGTGTGAAATACATGGTGGCCTGCTTGTGATCAATAGAACAGGGGTCAGGCCAAAATATGCAGAGTTTTACACCCGTTGTGAAGATATATATACATGTACTGGATACTCAATGTAACCCCCACCATGCTTATCATGTCTAATGTCCAATATTTCATTCTAGTTAAACCATCCTTCTTCCTCCCATCTCTACAATCTTTTTTTTCCTCATATAGTAGAAAGTTAGTTGTTCAAAATTATAGCGTTCTTGCCTAGGACCTTCCTAGTAATTTGTCTTGAGTTTTAGATAATCATATTTCATGTTGTTTCAAATGATGTTTACAGATACCTCTTTGGCAATTGTTTCCTCCACTCCTCTGTTTTCTGCACCCCATCATATTTTTAATATACCAGTCGTCACCGTCACAGTAACTTACTACAGTTCGAAGAAGAGGAGTAAAAAGGAATTTCATTCTGAAATATATAAAATGTGTTCAAGTTCCATCTCTAACAGTCATTCCGAAAATGCATTCCGAAAAATATTATACAAATTTTAAAAAGTTTCTTATAAAATTTTATTTTGACAAGTTTGTTTTAAAATATATTGTGTTCTAAAAATTTTATTTTGGAAATTTGATCCTATTTTAGAAAATATGATCTACATTATATTTCATGAATTTAAAAAGGTGTAATCTAGAAAAAAAATTCCAGAACAAATAATGCGAAAGTCACTTAAAGAAAATAAATAATTATTTTAAAAATTATTGGGGGGTAGATTCAAAGTAACGGATGACAAAACTCCATCATAAGGCCGCTAAGTTCATGTAACTCCAAGAGCTCAAGGAGTTTAGAAATCAAGTGAGGGCGGAGAAGAATCCGGCCAGGAAGAACAAAAGAGACCGTGGGATACAGCGGCCGAGAGAGGGAACTAGAAACCCAAGTTTTCCAAGTACACTCCACTCAATACATGCTGAACTCCTATTATAGATGAAGCGTTGAATACGGAGTTGATTCCTACACCTCAAAATTCCGTTCCTAACCCAATGCTGACCAAAGCTAGCATTTTCGATACCACCGCAACTACGACCACAACACTGAAGAGTGTACGGCATTAAAAGACAAAATTAAATAGCTTATCCAAGACAAACACCTGCAACGTTATGTTGCAAAAAGCGAGCAACATAAACCGTACGCGTATGGACCATCGAGAGCTTGAAGCCCAAGGGAGAAAAGTCCGAGGGAGAGAAGTCTGAGAGAGAGGAGTTCGGCAGAAAGAAGTCCTGGGACAAGAAGGGAAGGCCGAACACGATCTCAGCAGCTCAGAGAAAGAAGTCCACGACGTTGGGGGGCGCCAGTGAGAGCAGTGATCAATACGATTTCGGAAGGATTTGGGGTGCCAGAACGACATATTCGGCTCGCAAAAATATTTGAGAGCAATCCGGATTGTTCACATGATCATTCACCGCAGATAACGAAGCATATCTGAGATAAACTTTACCGACTGAGACTTTAAGGACATCACCCTAAACAAGACGACTTCATGGTCATAACCTCCGAAGCCCCGACACTAATACGGATACGACACACACTAACACTGTTTAATCTTCAATATATTTATGTATTAAAAAACATCTATAAAGTCAAATATAATAAAAAATGGATCTAATTCATTTATCTAAACTCTAAAAAATGAAAAAAACATGTATAATCTAAATATTCTTAATTATATACAAGATTTATATCTTATTTTTGTAAAAAGTTTATGAGTTTTTAGAAAATAATTGTATTATTCCTTTTTTAAATTGTGTTAGAACTATATTAGAATTGTCCGATAGTTAAAAAATTGTCTTTTGAATTGGACACTTCACCGATACGTGTCCTACGAGTGTCGTACGGGTGTCAGTGTCCGATACGTATCGGACACGGATATGCTACCTAAAATGAAGTGTCCGAGCTTCATAGGTCATAACTATTGAAGTGGCAAATTTTGCAATAATAAAGACATATTGGTTGACCAAGGTAGTTCAGTAGATGTCCTCTACTGAAAAACCTTTAAGAAGATGTGACTGGCTAAGGATGCAATAATCCCATTGGACAATCAGATCGTGGGTTTATCAGGAGAAAGAGTAAACATAAGAGGATACATAGATTTGTACTTGTTGGGAGAATTTGAGAGAGAAACACCGGGGAGATCTTTAACAATAAGAACTGAGTCAAACCCATATAAGAGAATGACACCACTTTCAACCTAAAACCTTAAGACATTAGGCTTGGGGGTCTTCTTTCATATATGTTGCTTAACTTTTTCATTCCTACCCAATGTGGGACTTAGACTCACACTTGAATACCTAACAATCTCCCCCTCAAGTGAGAGTCACTCCTCCACCACATTGATACACTCCCCCTCTAGCGGAAGCATTCTCAATGTCGAGTACATTACTCATGACCCCTCACTTGCCCAAGCCATAAACCAACGACTCTGATACCACTTGTTGGGAGAATCCGAGGGGGAAACACCGGGGAGAGAAACAAGAATGAGAACGGAGCCAACATATATAAGGGAATGACACCACCTTCAACCCAAAACCTTAAGGCATTGGGTTTGTGGGTCTTCTTTTTTATATGTTGCTCAACTTTCTCATTTCTACTCAATGTGGGACTTAGACTCACACTTGGATACCTAACAAATACTCGTATGAGCCGGTCACCGCCACGAACCTTCGGCTCTGATACCACTTGTTGGGAGAATCTGAGGGGGAAACACCGGGGAGATCTCTAACAATGAGAACTGAGCCAAACCCATATAAGAGAATGACACCACCTTCAACCCAAAACCTTAAGGTATTAGGCTTGCGGGTCTTCTTTCATATATGTTGCTCAACTTTCTCATTCCTACCCAATGTGGGACTTAGACTCACACTTGAATACCTAACAGTACACGAAGTTCAACGAGGGCAACCGAGGGTAAAAAGCAATCATGGTAATTGATGTCAACGTATTATTGATGATCACAAGCTTGCCCCCATTTTCTGCCAAAAATATATATTTCAGATGAGAGGATAATTGCTTCAGCTCAAGATTTTGAGCTTTGAGCTAATTCTTCAACCTTTTCTTGCTTCTGGAATATGCTCTATTGCATCTCTCTACCCCTCTCTAAGCCTTCTTTACACTCTTTCGCTTCCTCATCTTCCTATTCTTCATTCTCTTCATTGCAGTTAGTGAGAACTTTCACTAAAGGTTTTGTTGTGAGTAACATCTTCATCTTCACAGATTTTATCCAATATCCTACCAGCTAACCCACCCAATACATAATTGATGCCTAACTTGGGTCAATCGACAAGTGTCCATCCATACTATCACCATATAAGCCGGCATAAACTAAGCCAGATTGGTCAAAAGCCTTTAATCCTTCTAGGCCATGGAAGCACTGACAAGAGAGACATATAACAATCGTCAGCACGAACATCTTAAGTGGTCAAAAGCCTTTAATTCTTCTGGGCCACGTAAGCACTAATAAGAGAGACATATGACAATCATAAACTTGGATACCTTAAGCAACAGAGTACATAAAACACTTGTAGCAATCTGGACCCTTAGTCCAAACATTCAAAGACCCATCCAGAACCCTATAAATAAGAAGATGATTTCAAGACATGAGATATGGTTACTTGATCCTACTTACATACTATTACTCAGACAATCACAGACTTGATCGTGGGAGTGCCTGCAGGACTCCTCCCAGAAACGTGAACACTGGAAAGAGCATCGGAGACATGATTAGAACTTAAAAATTACTAGAAACAACCATTTACTTGATGACTATTATGACTAACCGGTCTTGCAAGAACATATAATAATTTAAATAAAAAATTTGTTGTATTTGAATATAAGAATATAATATTTTGAACTACTATGTTAAAGTTAAATTTTAAAAACAATATGTTAAAGTTAAATTTAAAAATAATATTATAGAAACAATCATTTTCTTTTGCTGCATTATAATTTTGAATAAGGCTGCTTACATTGTTAACATTCTTTATGCTTTTTAAAGATTAACTTTTGACAACGTTTACAAGGATTTGTTACAATAGGATGAATCAGGTTATGATATAAATTCAAAGATAGGAAAAAAAAATAAAGAAATATCAGTGAACATTGAATTTTTTAACCAACCAACCTCCATTATTTGTTCTTTGAAAAATCAATATGTAATAATATTTTATCCAAACTCCTGTGAACCTTATTGTTGACCATACCTTCATTTTGATGTCATCTTAATTTTCAACAGCTAAATCAAATTCTTATTTAATAATATAAGTGTGTTTGAAAGAGTTCATTTCCATCTGAATTTGGTTATTTTTCAAGTAAGCTAATATTGATTAACTTAATCATAAAATAAAATAAAACAGTTACTCGGTTTTTTTAATTTAAAATTTAAAAGCACATGACAAAAATAAGTTATTTGAATTTCATCAACTAATCGTTGATTTGAGTGGATTATCTTTTTAATACAATTATTATAATGATTATAACTGCTGATAAAAAAATTATCATAATTATAACTATGATTATTGGCCTAATTATATATTTATAAAACCTAACAAAATATTTATAAAACATTACGTGTGTCATCACATTTCCAACTTATTTATAATTATGACAGTCGTTGAAGGACAAAATTTTTGTCTATTTTTTCAATATGAAATTTCTTTTCGTGCAAACAACTTTCAGCTTGAAGTAAACTATTTCTTTTTGTTTTCATGCCTTAAATTCAAATATTCCACTCCAGTCAAATATTGGTTGCATGTAATATTTAGCTTCAAGCAACAAAACATGTTCTCCACGTACACAATTTACACAAAAATACCAAGTGTGCACGACGCAATTTGGCATTAATATTTGAAGAAAGTATTTGAATCAAATGAATAAACTTAAATAATTAATATTTATTTAAATTTTTAAAAAATATATTTCATTTAATATTGATTTATTTAGGTAACTATTAATCAATTAATATTTATTTATCAACTTAAACTTTGCCTATTACAAAATAAATTTGTAACTGACCGAGCTACAATGGATTAACCAAATGGGGCCGGGCTAAACAAACTCAAAAATCAGAAATTGCTTCCTGCACCCCACACTTACTTCCTTCATCCCATTAAATATATGAATAGACATTGATAGCCCTGTTACCTAAGACAAAAGGGGATTTGGGTTGTTGTGGGAGACACATTGTCATTGTAGGAGGTGCTGCAGAGGAGCTTGATCGGCGGCAGCGTGGCAGAAGACATTTTCACATTACAGATTCGGTTGTTTGGGAGTATAGAGATAAGTGTTAATTATATGATTGTATGGTATTTGCGTAGAAGGGGTGACTGTTTTTTCGCTTTTTTTTACTTTTTGAAAATTATTTTTTAGGAAATTTTCGGAAGCAATTTTTTTTTTCCAAAATCATGGTCTGTTTCGGAACAAAATATATTTCCGAAAAATATTTTCCAGAATTACTTTGTGCGCTCTTAAAATTCATTTTAGAAAATCAAATTCGGAAATCATTTTTATATCTCTAATATTTATTTTGAAATACCAATTGCGAAAGATATTTTTATATCTCTAAAAATAATTCTAATATTTTAAAAATACAATGGAATGTAGGAAGCAAAACGAGGAAATCTAGGAAGCAATTGCCTAAAAAAGCATATCACGGTTGAGAATACATCTTTTCACACCTCTATACCTCTATAGTGAAAGCAAAAGTATCCTTTATATTTTTCAGACCTCTTCATTTTTCAGTATCCTTTATATTTTTTTATTCTAAATTATACAATTTAAAAGATAAAAAGATTATATTTCAGATTATATAATTTTAAATATAATAAATTATATAATTTGGAATACAAATTTTAAAAGAATATTTTATTGATTTTGGAATTATGAAGTGCAGGCCGTCCACGGTTGAAATTTAAAGGCCCATTATCAGTTTTTTTTTTTTTTTCTGGAAACATTGCGTCTTGAGTGATTCTTTCTGCACCTCCATGACGACTTCCTGCACCTCCATACTAATTACAATTTTACGAAAATATCCTTTTAAATTTTGTTAAAGGTCCAAATTACCCTTCTTCTTTTTTCACTCTCAGACGCACCTCTCCCCTCCCATTTCATCACCGGCGAGCCTGCACCTCCATAGCAGCGCTTGTTCCACGTTCAGCACCATTTCTGCCCCATTTTTGCTTTGTTCCATGTCCAGCACTTCCACAATACCTTCTTCCACGTCCAGCAGCAAATTCCTCTTCTTCGAAGCATCCTCTGCGTGAAGAAATTAACGCACCAGCATTACCAAATTCAAGCTACATTGCCAATTATATCATCAATTGAAGTAAAGGTAAGGTGTATTATACGTTTAATTTCAATTTGGAG
>Ga0099825_1003780_pt1 | contig 20073 bp, 12 predicted proteins | sample SiratroredBW_FD_76838 | JGI IMG/M metagenome (GOLD analysis project Ga0099825, IMG submission 76838) | Root nodule microbial communities of legume samples collected from California, USA - Siratro red BW | ecosystem: Host-associated > Plants > Roots > Nodule | place: USA: California | collected... | reverse complement strand
CGAGAAAAGTCAACATTTGTATCAGGTTACAGGCTAATCTCCTTTGTAGCCTCTCAAGCCATTACTTGGATATTATCTTGGAATTATGTTATTATTACTCCATATGAAGGAACAGATTTAAAAATGTTATCCAGACAAATCCGAATAAAATTATTATTATTATTATTATTATTATTATAAATGTCATATTTAAAATATTTAATGATTAAATTAATTTATAAGTGTGGGTATAAATTATATTTGTTGAATATATTTTAAAGTTTATTTACTATTATTAGTTGAATTGAAGTACAAGTTTCATTGTTTTTAACTATTTTTATTATTGTTATTATTCTTATTTATTCGTTTTTATATTATGATTTTATTTTATTTTTAATTCAAGAAAATTATAAATATTATATTTTTTTATAATAATTAAATTTATTTACGAGAATATATATTAAATTAAACTATAATGTTATTATGCTATATTAAAATTATATGTTGGATTAATTTATAAATAATTAGTTTTTATAAAAACAATATTATATTATACATATAAAATTTATAAAATTTAAATTAGGAAGCAAATAATAAATATTATATCAAATATAAAGTAATTTTTGAGAAATATTAGTCAATATTTTCTCGTAATTAAATAAATTTTACATTTAAATACATTAATATCATATTCACCTTTTTCTTATTCGACCTCTTGTATTCTTAGCCTTTGGACACTAGGTTTTTTGCCTTTAGGCACTTGGCCTCTTAGTCTTTTGACACTTAGCACTCGGCCTCTTGGTTTTTCAACACTTGACTTCTTGCCCATTTAGTCTCTTGGTTTTTCAACACTCACCACTCAATTTCTCGGCCTCTCAATTCTTACCCACTTAGCATCTAGTCATCTCGGTCTCGATCAACATTTCATCACCTTCGATAAAATAATATATATATATATATATATATATATATATATATTAATTAAGTTATATAATAATCAAATCAACATATATATATATATATATATACATATATAATTTATGTTTGTTATCCTTAAAATGAAATTATATGTATATTAAATTAAAATTTCACGTCTTAATTGTTGAATGTTTTATTCGCTTATCATTTGATTGTATTATATATTTCTTTATCTTCCACTATATCCTAAGCTAAGTATATAACAATTATTGGTTTAGGAAATAGAATCATTTGTTTCACTCTATTAATTAATTTAATTAATTTAGGATGTCACGTAGCATATCCTTTTCCATCCTTAGATGTTTCCTTACCAAACAACTCCCCTTAGATTGTCTACATTGTACAAGCCACTCACCCAAAAGTATTATTAATACCTAACCATCCATTCATGAAATCTTCTCCATTCTCACTACATCTGCCCACCTAACTCCTATATAGTACACCTTGTTGCACAGAAGTTCTTAACAACAAATGTGCTCTATAATTCATTGTCTACACTAAGGTTCTGTATGTCTTGTTTAGATTGTCCATGTGATATCATTTTGGCACCGCTTTATACGAAGGACCTTGGATTTTACTGTAGAGGAATGGTTGAGGAGATTAGCTACAATTTTTCCTGTCCCTCTAGCTTGAAGAGTGAATTCTTCTTTTCTCACTTATCTTACGTGTTTATTTGATTGTTTTTACACTGAGGATAATGTGTGATTTAAGTGTTGGGGAGGAGATTTTATATTAAAATAATAAATTTAAAAATAATGGAATTTAAAATTATTAAAATAAATTCAAAATTTAGAAGAATGTGTAAGTGTAATTAACAATATAATGAATAAGTTTAAAAAATCAAATTATTAAAAGAATTATTAATATTAATTAATATTCTATTATGCATATTATAAATTAGAAGGAATTAAAATAAATATACTCTATTGGTCATGACACTCCCCCAACATTAAAATTTATAAATCTTTGATTGTGTTGTCTATACTCACATGTGGCAAGATAAAATGGATATAGATGTTATTAAATGCATGTTTCTTCCTGTCCAAAAAAGTGTGCAAGGATACACTTTATGATGTCTTAGTCCAAGATTCAAGAAATATATTATTATGGAGGACATATCTTCAATGATGGCTTATAAGCCAAAAGTTTCAAAATGTGACAATGAGAAGAGTTGTGATGGTGAGAAGGAAAACATTAGGTGGAGTTTGGAAGATGAAAAACATATGATAAAATAGATACTCTAATGATAATAGACAAGAAGCATATGATGAGGATAGATACTCTAGTGCATATGATGGAGACCCACGTGTTGATAATTACAAATCTGTTAGAGATAGAATAAGGATAACAATTAAGGTTCTGGAAAGGTCTGGATATTTATAGTTTGTTGCATACTTTTTAATAGTTGCGAGTGAAGTGTTAGAAGATGAACCTTCTAAGTAAGGAGAAGACTCAATGACAAAACATCATGAATGAACAAATTAAATTACTCATGTGAACAATACCTTGACTCTTGTTTGTAGACCTCTGGGTTCTAGGATGCCTATTTGTAAATGAATTTTCAAACATAAAGATGGTAATCCAAGAACTAATCAATTAAAATTCAAAGCGAGATTGGTGGCTAGAGGCTTTACTTATAAATAAGTTGATTATAAGGATGCTTTATCTCTTATCATAAAGCACATATCCAACGGATGGTGTTAGCCATGGTTGTTAAGCTTAACCTTGACCTGAAATAGATGGATATTAAGACTACATTTTTATATGGACACTTAGAACAAATCATCTACATGAAGTAACCACAACAATTTGAGATAGAAGACAAGAGGGATTATGTTGGTAAACTAAATATATCCTTACACAGTCTGAAACAATCCCAAGGAAATGGATCAAATAGTTTTGTAAGTTCATTATTATTGTTGGTTTGAACATAACAAGTATAATATGTGTGTCTACTTCAAGTTTCTATAAAAATACCACTTCATAATATTGTTGTTGTATGTTCATGACATTTTAATAGCTAGCAATAATAAGCATGAGGTTGAGAAGGTTAAGGTTGAGATGAATAACAAATTTGATATAGAGGATCTTGGAGATGCTAGGAAGATTTTAGGGATTGAGATCATTAGAAGATGTGATTTGAAGTGTGTATATGTGTCACAAGAGACCTATCTGAAAAAAATCATTAACAGATTTGGGATAACAAACTTGAAACCTGTATCCACACCTCTTGTTTCTCATTATAAGTTGAGTGACGAACAGTCTCCGAAGATAGTGGAGGAACAAAATTTTATAGATGGTATTCCATATGTAAACATTGTTGATTTTGTGTTGTATGTTGCAATTCTCCAACTAACCTATGTATTGAGTGTTGTTAACAGGTTCATGTCAAATATTGGGAAAGCTCACTAACAAGCTCTTAAGTAGACTTTGCCAATGGTACTACAATCAGCTAAAAGGTCAATCTATAACAAGAAGTGACTTTGCCAATATTTGACATGTCCTACTAGCCTATTTTATGTGTTTATAGCATATGATACTATAATCAACTATAGTGTTAATCTATAGAAAGGAGTGACTTTGCCAAACATTGAAGCTGAGTATATTGTCATGATAGAAACAATCAATAAAGTTTTATAGTCGAGGGGTCTAGCTAGAGAGCTAAAGGTGCAAGATCAAATTGTCACTATCTATTGTGGCAATAACAACTTTATATAGTTACCAAAAAACTAAGTCTACCATAAAAGAAATAAGCACATTGACATCAAATTGCATTTCGTAGAAGAGCATATCGTGCGATAGTTTATGAAGGTGATGAAACTCTAAACAAATCAGAATCCCTCTAATATGATTACGAAGATTCTTCTAAACAACAAATTTTTTCTTTATTTGAGTTTGATCTAATTTATTAGTGATTAAGCATATAATAAACTTATTAGTGACAGGTAATGATTGTTAAGGTACTGATTGTTTTTAGAAAACTTATGCTAAATCAAAATTGAGAATTGAGATTTGTGAGAATTGAATAAAATCTAAGATTCCTACACTTTTTAATTATTCTAAACAATATGCATATGTCTTGTAGAGTGCGTTCATCAATGCATTTGCATTCAAGAGTGTGTTTGCCGGCGATCAATGCATCTTAACTTTCTCTTTCATCTTGTACTTAAACTATATAAATAGGAACTTATATTAATAATATTGTTAATTGAGAATTATAAAGTAAGTTAAAAAAGAAAAACTAGTTGAGTGAGAATTCATCGAAACAGAAATTTCGTTTCGTAATATATTTGTTTGGATGTTATGGATGTAAATTGAAGTTTAGGGTTAATTTTTGTATGTAATTCTTAATTGTTTCTTTTGAGTTTCATCGTCGATCGGTTCACCTTCTAATTTTCTTTTGAGTTTCATCGTCGTTCCACAAACACAGATTGTTGTATATACGTTGTACAAAGTGTTATTCATGCCTTTTCATCACCATTCATTAGCAACTTCAAATTTGTCTTAACTACTCTCCATACTTCAATTCTTGCTACTTTTTTTGATGCAAAACAGTTGTAACAAACTCCAAACACATCTTCAACATGAGAAGGCGAAGGCAACCAAAAACCCTAATCCCAATTCAAAACAAACCAGACTCAGACGAAAGCATTTCTGGTAATTTTCTGCATTTCACACTCAAACCATATTCTCATTAATCCAATCACCTCTTTCTTCATGCACCGCCAGATCAAGACGACGCCGTTTTCCCCAACAATGCGCTTCCCTCCGACCCCACCCACAAGGTTCGCACCCATACATTTTCTTCCAACTCAATTTCGTTTTCCCTTCACATCACACTTGGAAATGCGATCTTTTTTTCTTCTGGGTTTTGTAGCAAGAATTGCCTATTGCGGTGCGGCTCGACAGTCTAAAAGGTGCATCATCTAATTCTCCAGAAGTTCTTCAAAAATTTCTGGATAAGCTTCTTCAAACGATCCTAATTATTAATATTAATTAGGGTGCTATGCAGGAATCAGTGATCATAATTTGTCTGGGAAAGGCACCAGTTCTTCATTTGAGGCATGTCTTTGGGTTCCTGCTGGTTATTGGACTGGTTTGTGTGATGTAACTGATGTTTTTATTGGTTGATCAGAAACCGCTTGAAGATGAGGTTGAAATGCCTGACTTCAACGAGGTAGAGGTGGTTGCCAATTCAACTGATGAAGAAAACAATTCTGCGGATGGGGTACTCTTTAAAGTTCTCATACAATGTTTTACTTCTTATTTATTAGAAAACACCAATTTGGTTGCTGAAACGAAACTGGCACCACTGTTGTTGTTGTTGTGAGTTAATGAGGTTGGTCCCTAATTTTGGTGTGTCAAGGAAGACCAAATTGATTAATGGTTGCCAAAAGTAAAAGACCAAATTTGTCCTCTTTGTAACGTTAGGGACCAAATTGATTGAAAATTTTCGAAGTCACTTTAACTTTTAGTTCTACTTTCCGGACCGAATTGATATTTTACTAATCATCTATTTTTCCATTTTTTTTCAATTTATGTTTGAGTTTATACGCTTCTTGCTTTTGTTTAGAGTAAATAATCAAAGTTTAATCCTTGAGATATGTTGCATTGGTCACAATAGTCCCTGAATGATGAAAATTGTGCATTGCTTCAGTCAAATTAGTCTCCACATTAGGAATATTAGGGAATGATTTGATTAACAGAATGCACATTTGATGAATAATTGACCAACTAAATGCATATTCATGAACCATAAGTATAATTTCCTTAATATATGTTTATCTTCCAGGAGCTAATTTGACTGTTGATTCTATATTTTGTTTACTTCTTAAAGGATAACACTGCCATATCAACTGGAAAGCTCCGCAAGTATGGTCCACAATCTATCAGAAACAAACGCACTAGAGATATGACCAGAATTTCTGAAGCATTGTTACATTCCAAAGGAAGCTCGTCAGCATCCCATGCTACCTGCTCCAAAGCAAATACATCTGGTACGTGCTCCAAAGAGAATACATTTTTTTTCTGGACTAGACCATGAATTGCTTCAAAGAGAGTCCCTATACTGGGTGGGCTTCTAGCTTCAGGTTTTTGCAATACCATTCAGCATCTATTCTGTTCTCCTTGCTACATGTCATGTTGGTAAAATAATGTGTGCATGAAGAAAGGACTTCTATTGTTAGGAAATATTCTTTCAGAAAGAGGCTGGATTTATGAGTTCTTTTCCTAACACCTAACCTGTAACTGATGAGACAACTGCAGTTCAGTTTAGGCCACTGGTTGTTACATTACATAGGTTCTGTGCTACTATGAGCATCCATATGAGAACTATTAAAGGGTAGTTTTACTCTTATGTTTTTCACTGTACATCAGTTGTATGATAGGTTATTTTCTTTTACTTTGTACAGCAGTAGTTTGTTAGTGTGTTTTTAGTACATTATGTGTAAGTACAACTAACTAACTGACCAACTGATAGTTTGTTAGAGTGTTATTAGTATATTATGTGTAAGTACAACTAACTAACTGACTAATTGATAGTTAGTTAGAGTGTATTTCTTTCTGTTACAGTTTAGGCTTTGTCTCTTAGCTGTCATCTTACTAATAGTTAGAACTTGTTTTTCTTCTGTTACTGCTTAGGAACTGTATTCCTTAAGCTATACAAACTAGATGTATTTTTCCAAAACGAGCCTTCAGAATTCAATACAATAGTACGTCAGACATTCTCTTTATCTCTTCTCTCATCTGTTCTGTCTCTCTGTTGTTATCTCCAGGCCACTGCTTCTCACGTTATATAGATTCTGTGCATCCCTAAACATCCATACGGAGAACTAACTGAAATTAACGTATTTTTCATTTTTTTTAATCTGGGCCATGATTTGTTGCTTTCGTTGCAGTAATTTTAGTTTTTGATGACCTTTTCCCCCCTTGTTGGTTTACTCTTAATATAATTGCAACAGTTATAATTTTCAAATCAGAATATAAATTTGTGTAGTCTAATTTTTTATGTTCCTTTAGAAATACCTTGTGTGGATTTGGAATCTTGTTGACTATTCATTAGGGAGTGGTACATGATGTGATCTGTATGGGCTTGAATTTTCTTGTCCTTTTTTTCACTATTAATTCGTGTGCTTTCTTAGAACGGAGTTCATGTAATACATCATACTGTTCCTTGATGATTTTTTTTGTTGCAAATACTCATTTTGACAGATAAATGATTTTTTTGTATTATCGATGCATCCTAATGTTAGTGGACTACTGTGGCATAATTGTTGCTCCCTAAAGAATTTTATTTTCTTTGTTAGTGTTGTACTATTATTGTATAGCTTTAAGTTTATGTCACCTGAATTACAACAACTGTTGCAATTCTTGATAGCTAATTAATACCTGGAGTATTATATCAAGTTGATAACAGTTGCAGGGATTTGGAAAGCTAAACCAAGATTTTCATTGGCATCAGGGTCACATAAATGTGGGGGCATTGGTCCTTCAGTCCCCTATTTTGACAGCTTGCCTGAAATTGTGCAAGCTGTTGATCCTGGGAGTTCTGGAAATTTAGATGGAAATCATCTTGAAGACGATGACAAAATTGAAGAAAACTCAGACATTGAGCCTGATGAAACAGAAGTTTTTCCACGTAGATTTAATCTTGCCTCAATGGATAACATCTTTAACAACCCCCAAGATAAGGCCAATCAGGTGGGTAGAAATTTTGAAATGCTTCCCGTACTTCTTGACCTATCTATCCATTTACTTCTTTCCTTTATGAGGTCTTTCTTGCATCCATATTCCAATATTTTCTGAATGATCCTCAAAGAGGAGGAAATTTGGTGCAGCGTTTGCAGAAAAGTAGTAGACTCCACTTACAAGAGACAGCTGTTGACAGTGAAGATTCCTCAGAGCCTGTGGAAAGTGGATCATCAAGTGACAATGAGGTATATAACTATATATGCTGTATGACTGCATGTTTACCTTTTAGTTTAGTGTCATGACTTGATGTTAGGATAGAAGGAGGGAAGTTGGTTAAGACAGTCAGAATATTAATGAGTTAATTAATACTGTGAGAATATTTATGAATTAGTTAGTTAGTCAGAAGGGTTAGTTAGATATAAATACATTAAGAAGGATAGAAAATATCCGGAGTTGGTATTGTGAATTAAGCATAAGCTCTTTGTGAAGGGGAAACCCTTGTTGGAGAGGGGATTGATATATGTTCATTTATAGATCAAGCATTAGCTCTTTGTGAAAAGAGAAACCCTTGAAGGAGAGAGAGAGTTCTCTCCTTTTTCTCGTTCTTTTCTTTCTCATTTCTATTCCTGGTTCCTAACGCTTGCTGTACATCTACTTACTTTTACAGGCAAGTTATCAACAGATTAAAAATACCTTCCCTGTAAAGAAAATGCAGACCATGTCAGAGCGATTTGTGGAAGCTCTAGGGACATCCTCTGTTATCACTGAAGGGGCTAATGTTGGAGCGCATAATTCATTGAGGTATGAAATAGTAGTAGCTTCCTGGTACTTTTATGCAGCTAAAAATGAATTTGAATTAATTCTGAATTCAATGTCTGGGTTATCTTGCCAAATTGTGCAGTTCTGGATTATTTGGAAAACTACAGCAGATGATGCTGAAAGAAAAAGAAACAGACATGGACTTCTGCAAAAAGTTAAAAGCTGGAGCTAGGCCAGATAGTAAAACTCTCGATTTTACTTTCTCTGCAGTTTCCCTTCTTATCTAAGTAAAACACCATTTGAGACTTATTTCATTACTGAAACAATCATTTGGTAGTAGTTTTTCATTTTTGTTCCTTTTTGAAGCAGAGGGTGGGCAAGGGGGGTGCGCATAAAGTAGAAAATTAACCTGATTTTACACAGGTGTGTATGCTTTTTTGTTTTGCTTATAATGAAAAAAATTCCCAGGTGAACTTGGCTGCATTGATGTAAAAATCATTTCAAGATACCATGATGGAAAGCTGACTGTTTGTCACTGCTCATTTGGCAAGTATAGAGAGGTAAGGTGAAGTTATAAAAATCAACTTATTTTAACTTAACTTTGATCTCCATTTAGATGCTTATTATTGTGATAGGCCAAATTGTGGTAGGCCTTTGAAGGTTTATTATAGAAACTGGATGAGAAACTTAGGAAAGATGAGGTTTACAGAAAGACTGAATAATGTATATTTCCAAGTGGAAGATATTACAGAAATGAATAACCCTGGTTCTTCAACGGATCAATATCCTCCCAACATATATTTTCTCATGTCCCCCACTTCTCTACCCCCTAGGGTATTTTATACAAACCTCTTTTATTCTTAACTAACTGTCCTGACATGTTAACTAATTCCTAATACTTGTAACTATATCAAAAGCTCTATTCCCATTTCCGTTATTTCTTCTCTCATAAACCTTTGTTATAGGGGGCTGCATCCTATCAGTTTATGTCAGAAAACAAGATAGAATGCAGTTATAATTTATGTACAAGGCAGTTGTGTTTTTATATGCGACAGTAAGCAGTCATTTCTACATGTGCACATTATTTAGTGTCAGAAGAGTGCAGTAGCTGTTTGACATTATTTGACGGTTACTTTATTAGATAGTTGTAATAATAAGTTTTTAAACAGGATTCAAAATTCTGTTGTTTAGTTAGTTCTGGTTGTGTTGGAAACCAGAATTATATATATGTCTTTGTTTTGTTTTTTTTTTTTTTTTAGAAAAAAAATGAAAGTTCTTTTTTTTTTTTTTTTTTTTTAAATTTTTTTTATTTATTTTTTTTTTTTTTTTATCTATAAATTTGCAAATTTTCATCTCATTAGTTATTGAACAATGAAGAAGAACTAATGTGATTGATATTTTGTGATTCTTAGGAATGAAAGTAGGAGATTTTTTTATGTTCTCAAAGACGAATACACTCGATCAAAATTTTCAGAAATGGATTTTAATATTTTCTTCAGTAATAAATTTTTACTGTAATAAAAAAAAACAACACTTTTTCAACTTAATTTACCAATTAATTTATATAATTCTTCATGACGTAGATTAAAAATTAATTTGACATTTATTCATAAATTTATTAGAATGTTATTCTAAGAAAATCATGTAAAATTGGAGAACGGTGCATGATAATATGGGTTGAACTTCTGATACAAAGAGAACCGCGACAACAAGGTGGATTGGATTTGAACTTATGGGCTTATTAGTTGGGTTCGAAAAGAAGTACACAAATGCTTCATGCACTATACCATTTCGTGACTTACACCATATCAGCCACGTGATTTGTCTAAAATTTCCTTAGGTATTTATATTTAAAAGGTAGATTTTCTCTTCCTTCACTGTGGCTTTTTTATTTTCCGGCTATACAGTGCTTTGTCATTTAGGGAGATTTCTTTAGTGGAGATTTTATGTGTATGTAGTTAGTAAATCCCATTTAGTCTATGGTAGTTTTTGGTGATGGTTGTCGTAGATTCCGGTGAAAGTTCATCATTCTATTATGAGTTTTCACATTTTATTTAAACTATTTGGAACAGTGTCCAACTTCCATGAATCACCTTTACTCACCACGACCACTTTCTTATATGAATGGCACGAACCACCTTCATCCATCATAAACATTCTTTTACATAAATTGCTCGTGTGTTCAAATACAAATACTAAGGACATTTCTAGAATTTTGAAAAGTAATATGGTGCAAGTCAAAATTTGTTTAGTGCAGCAAGCATTTGCGGAAGAAGTAACCAAAGGCCCACGATTCAAAATGGGACCTGCTCATTTCTTCCTAGAATGGATCCAATTGTATACATATTTGGACAAAAAGAAAGTTATGTATTATACTTTTAAAATCGTCATTTTTTATCGTCTGTGTTTATATTTTCATTGAAAAGGTTTCAATCATGATTTACACAAAAGCTTATCTGATATATTTTTTTTTTTTAAATTATATTCTCCTTTGAAAATTCATTCCCTACTGATTCAGTTAAGTTTCTTAAGTTATTATGCAGAAACTTATCCCAGAATGAAAATTTAGCTACTAGTCTTGAAGGATTTGATAGAGTAATGATATACAATCGAAATGACACATAAGATGAACATAAATCGTAATTAAAATTAACTAAAATTTTCAATCACCACTTAATTATTGTTCTTAGTCGTGCACTATAAATGTCTTTATTAACTTCATGTACAATGTACTTACTGTTTTTAACTAACAAGAAATTTGGTTCTGTATGATACTCTCTTTTTCGATGTTAGTATTTGTCATCACATAGCAAACAGAATGAGATGCTGTAGTGCATATGATATGATACAGTAAATTGCAAATGCAGTCCCACAAGAAACGAAAGAAAGCACCAACACCAATGTTGGGGACCCTTTGCATGGATTCTTTTTTGATTCTTTTCTTTCTTTTAGAGACCTGGTTATGCATCATGATTAAATGAAACCTACACAGATAAAAAAAGGGAAAGATAATTGAACAGGGAAAGTTGATATGATTTCATGTCCCCAGTGGTTGGAGAAAGAAGGCATATATTACTAAGTCTAAAAGTGATGAGCATGTTGGTGGGAGCGTTGATGGAGTTTATTTGCATACCCGTGACCTAACAAGAAGGAAAACTTGTGTTGCATACCTATCAAGAAATATGATTGCATGTGTATCTTATCAACTTTTGTACCTTATTTAGTTTTTCAAGTGAAACTTTTTTTAAGACAATTCTGTGCAAGACATGGTTAGACACTACTTAATATGGACAACTCTGTGGGAAACTCGTTCGTTCCATTAGTCTTTAAGAGAATTCTTTTTCCAGAAACTATGGGCCCTTTCTGTTGATTGTAAACACGGACTAGCTACCCACCAGATTTTGTTGATTTTTCCAACAATTGGGGTGCTCTATTTATAGCTAGTTTTCACTTTTCAGGTAGTACTGAAGGAGAAGAGCATGAAAAGTGACAAGTTGATAGCTAAGGATATGAAGTTCAGATTTCATTTGGAAATGATGTCATGCCAGGCGCTGGAATGAAGTCACAAATGAGGCTTTCTAGACTGCCAAGTATGGCTACCGTGACAATTCTTACTATTATGTCGTTGTAGTTATTTCTGTCTATTGTATACTAATGTTACACACCTCAATATTTTATGAACAATATTGCTCTCGTTTATGCTGTCTTCATTGCGTTATTGATGATCATGACACTAGCATGTAGCATCTTGTGTAAAGCAATTTGTCAAGTGGACTTGGAATATATGTGAGAATCTGTCATTAGGTAATAGGTGGGGATTATTCCAAAATTTCATAGGGGCTATGCATGGTTCACAAGTATCACTTAGTGAGCTTGAAAGTTGAAAATGAAATTTTACAGATTCTTTCTGTAAGTCAATGTCACGTACTCGTGTTGTTTCAGAAGAATCCTTGCAAATTGTGCTTTAATGACGAAATTTACTATCTGATTATGATTTGAGTTGTAACCACTGGGAAGGTACAATGTTCTGGAGCATCAAAACTAAAAGTTCACATCACGTTATCATAAATTCTGAAGATATAATGTTTTGGTGACATGCGTTTGATAAATCGATAGTCTTGTATAATAATTTTATCTACCGATTTTCGTCTTCTAATTAACTAACGAGAAACAGTGTAGAACTCAGAAGAATGAATCCTTTAAGAAATAGGAGATTGCATCATGGTGGTTGAGGTTGATGTGAAGACTTTATTGACTAATGATTGAATTGTAATTAGAGCCAGTGAAGAAGGAAAAAACATAAGGGAATCCAAAGTAACTGACCAAATGAACAGTCATGTAACAGTTGATCATGGCCTAGGTAAATTAGATGATGACCATGACTGCAGCAATGATGATAATGAGAGTCGTTGCATGTACGCCACTATTTGATTCTCTCTTTGTATGCTTTAGGATTTTAAGAACCATGAAAGTATTCATATTTTGTAGTTATAGTGACCCAAACGGTTAAAGAAGTCAGTTTCAGTTTGTGAGATTAGACTTGGCTACAAAAGAAGGGTATATGGGACATGCTTCATTCTAACGATTGTACAAAACCAAATTGTTGATAATAATCAAAACCTGACTGCAAGAGAGAATGAAAATGACCTTCATCAGTGGATCCATACCAACTTAGAAGTCAACAGATCAGCTATACGATTTTGAGAAATTAAGGAAAGTCTAGGAATTAAGACTTCTTGGGCCACAATAATGGTTAGACAAATTTGTTCGATTACACTTGCAACATTTTTGCTTTAAATAGAACACCATTATTTGCCCTTATAGTGCTTTTTGCTTAGGATAGTTAATAAGGATACATAAGAGGTTTATCAAAGTGTTTATCTGAAAGGAACCTTGCTGTCTTTTATAAACACTCCAATTAGTTTTCATCTGTTCTTTTTATTCATGCTTCTCTGAAGCAAGCATATCTTTTTCATGGGTAGATCTTATGCTTTCTGGTTTATTTGACCTACTTTTTGGGTGGGACTTTGTATTGCACATTATTTTATATTCCAATAATAAAACTATATTTTTTTTTTTACAGCATGGTGATCAATGACAAATCTCTTCCAACTAAAAAGAAGCACAATAAATACGCGTTGAACCTTATTTATTATGTGCCACTACACTTCAAATCTTGTTCATAATTGGGTATCAATTCAATAAAGCCAAGATTATCTGTGGGGATACAACAAATAAATAAGACAAATATAATCAGGAACATGAAAATATGAAAAAATTTGTCAACAATGTCAGGACCAAGGAGCTACAGCAAATGACAAGAGACACATGTTGCAGATTTGTAGACAAGAACAGCATCATTGGCCCCACGATTTGTCACTGACACCTAAGATTCCTACTCCAGCTTTTGACATGAGAATTACCAAAGTGATTTCCCCTCGTGCTGGGGAAATCTTTTCTTATTATTATAGGTTACATCAACAATGCACATTTAGATTCTTGGATTTTCCTAGAAGTTACATGACGCTTTGCAGAAAGAAAAAAGGAGTATATGTTACCCTCTAAATTTTACCATTACCAACTGGAAAATTAAACATAATTCACTCAATTCTTTTCAGTGGCAGTTCTATTGGTAGACCAGAACTTACTAAGCATCTTTTTGGGTTGGGTTGGAATAGCACATATAGCCTTAAATCTAGAATTCCTTCCAATTCCATCATCATGGGTCAAACCATTCTGATTGAAGTCATCATCTTCAGCTAGCTTCATCCTCAGAGTTGAGGACCTTGACTTTGGTGACTTGAAGTTTGAAACACTCCAATTGTCCTCAGCATGTATACTTGTAGTTGTGCTTAATGGTGCTGTAGGCTTTGCTGGGTCAATGCCGTGTGCAGTGAGTAATGCCTTGATATTGGTTGGCAAATCAGTCACTTTGCCACCAGCTTGTGCTGCTCGAGCTTGCTCAAAGAAGAGAACTTGAACAACAAGCCGCAGAGGAAGTAGCTCATTTTGTGCTGCATGCATGCAGGCTTCCATGGACAATTTTTTGCAGTCAAGAATTCTACACAATCTTTTCCTTTCACTCTTGTTGAGTTCTGGATGAGCCTGTATCGTTATCATCAGTTAAACAACAGATAAAGTTCAGTAATACAAGACATCCCCACATAAAAATTTTACTTATAATTCTTTCTTTTATGACCTAATTTCTAGCAGTACTATATTGACTGAACTGACAGCCGTTACATCATTAATTAGCTCTAGGTACAATTTAGCTAACTGGAAAGATGGTCAAAAACTCTCTTGGAAGACACAATCAATTATGTGGAGGACTAAAAAACATGCATCTCCTTTTCCCCTTCTCCCTATATATTTGGACCTAGTACTGGGCAGTGATTTGATATAAGTTATCACTCTATCACAGGCAATTTTATCTTCTTGTTTTCAGCAAATGAAATTACAACACATGAATACATACTGAAACATATCAGTCAGAATGTGAATACAGTCAGGCTAAATTGCTGGTGGGTCAGTCTACACCTAACCGCCAATAAATTTTGAATAAGACAAGATTTTGAGGTCAAGAAAGTTGGTTATCCACTAATTCTGTCCCACATCCTAAAATGTGAAAACGAAATATTTTCTCAGCCACTGTTTTTTACTTATTCTTAGCCACTTACTTTTATCATGGTATATAAAATATATAGTGTAGTAAATTGGAAAACACAATAGGAATTGTTTTTCTTATATTTTACCTTCAGATAAATGTCAATAGCTCTGTAGAGGTCATCATGATCATGTCTTGCAAAATCTGGTATGATCTCGGCAAGAGCTATGAATTTCGACAAGTGAAAATTCGCATCTCTGGCAACTTCTTGAAGATACCTATCCACGAGCTTTGCCACCTTCAATTTTGAACTGTGAGATGCTGAAGAGGACCTCCTACTCTCTTGAAATTCCAAGTTTATATTCTCTGCTGAACGAGACCTCCTTCTTTCACAGGCCATCCTAGATCTTGCAGGGCTAGTTGGGGGACTCTGACCTTGTGACATAAACTGTTCCAATATGGTCATGACCAAGTCAACATCATACACTGTATCATCCGTGTAAGACAGTGAAGGTATCAAAAGATCATTTACTGTGGCTTCCTCCAATTGAAGCCCTATCCTTCTTGCTAATTCCATCTTCGAAGATGAAGAGGCATTAAGAATGTTAGATGCCTTCAAGAGCTTCAAAAGAAAGCCACAAGAAACAGCACCTTTCCCAGCTGGGAGCAAGCTCACCACTGATTCCAAAAGCAGACGATGCTTTGAAGCTATTTCACCAACTGAGTCCAATTCTGAGTCAGAAACTGCTTGCTTCTTGAGATGTCCTCCATTGTTGGTAATATTTGGTAGCCACCTAGATGCATAGATTTTCAATGCATCTCCAATGAGATTTGAGGGAATCTTGCCTCCAGATTTGATTGCTATCATGGTTCTCCAATACAGGTCTATGCTCAGTTCTGCCAAATCTTCAGCCCACCATCCCTTGTTTCCTGACTTGTTGTGCCTCAAACTTTCTGTGCCATTGCAAGACACATCATCCTTCACTCTACTGGAATGACTATGTGACAAGCTCACCTTAGAGGGGTGGCTCAACACTTTTGCTGCAACAGCTTCAATGCACCTGCTGGTAATTCCCAAGTCCTCTGACCACATAGGCAACGCTTTTGTGGTCTGAAGAGTCACAATAGTATCTTTCCACCCACGTAGAATGCACGAGTTGAAGAAAACCTCAAGCTTCTGAACTAGGTTCCCCTTCTCAACCTCCTCCGTCATCTGAAGATACTCAGCACCACATCGTGCAGCCACAATGTTGTAAGGGCTCAGAGTTATGGTGATTCCATAGCAGAACTTAGCACACAACTCAAATGCCTCCACCCCACCTGGGAAATCAGGGAGCTGGACTGTTTGGTGCTGAGAAGAAGAATCAGGAGATTCTGAACATAACCTTTGTAGTCTCAAACATTTGGATAGCAAGGGAAACTGAACAACATCACCACATGAACTTCAGAATCAGTAACAAATTAAAAAAAAAAACAACAACTCTGAACAATTTCTTCCATTCACAGTTTCACATACCTTGTGAAGAAGATATTTACTTCCCTTCACTTGAATTAAGAGGTCGCTGGAAACTTCAGAAGAGACAGACCTGTATACGAATGAAAGGTGTATTGTTTTGTTACTGACCAGAAAAAAAAAATAAAAATCATCTAAGAAGAAAGAATAAAATAGATGAGTTATTTACTGTCTTACCTTACTGCTTCTGCAGTGTAGAATGTATCAGGACGAGATCCCAGTTTCATGAATTTCATGGCTTTGAGTTTCTTACCACCTAAATCATGTGCTATTTCTAAGTAGCTACTTGCATAATTCACCTCTGAGAGGCCCCCCAGAACAGCGCAGAAGTGCAACTAAAGATAGTGAAATAGTAGTAAGTTCTAAACAAATACCAAAGCAAGGAATAGATTTTCCCGCTGAGTAAGCCCAAGTGGAACACTGAACACTGAGCCGGAAGACCTTACAGGGTGTCAGAGTCCTCAAGAATACTTCAGACCTCTCAGACATATAAAAAAGAGAAATAATAAAAAAGATAGAATTTCCTTGGAGGAGAGAAGGTGTAGAAGTTCCAAGGGGAAAGGAAAACCAAGGGACTTATTGTGAGAGCAAAATAATATATACTAGTTTAAATAGGTAGGATAGGATAGATGACATATATGGCTTGAAAGAAACACTGAAGATCAAACACGCCTAAGTTATGTCCTTTCAGTCAAATAGTTATCCCCATAAGTGATTTTGACATTTTAAATAAAAGGGTATGAGGGCAATGAAAGAAATCTCATCAAATTCAGCCTCAGACTTGTCACACTCCTACACAGTGTATCAGTTACATTACAAAGTTATGCAGTAAAATAAATATACAGCATATTCATAATCATACATTATGCAAAAACAAACAAGTTATAGTGAAACATAATACTGTAAAACTTGTCAATCCAAAATCAAATTAATTTCTTTAACATGGTTATTGTAAAAGTTATAAAATCAAGTTCATACTACTAAATATTTCACAAATAAAATAAGGAATAGTTGAGAGCACAGAAAAGGAGAGCTAGTTGGAAGCTAAGGTAGGAGGAGCATGTGGATACTCTCCCAATACAGAAACTGCCAATCATTCATCGAAAACTTCGAACCGTATAAGGAAAAGCAGGGAATTTTTATTTGCATAAAATCTTGCTTTGTTATTTCTAAGAAGAATATGATGTTAGAGGCCTTATTTTTTTTTTGCAACTATTGAGACATGCCATTGGCAGCGTGCAATTCTAAAGCAACTCCCACGTGCTTATCCTGCGCCCACCTCTGTTCCGAATTCTCATCATTACCATTGCAAAATGCAAATTTTCTATTTATCTTCAGTTTCTTGTGTTTATAAATGTGAGCAGCCCTGATTATTTTAGTCAAACACTATTTTATTTTATACGCAACATAGTACACATCTCTTAGATATCTCCATCTTTTCAAAAGGAGAATATTTAGATGTTTTACGCATAAGGGTAACATATCAAAAGGTGCTTGAAATATTTTAGAGAATGAAAAAGGGAAAGAAGAATGACATGAAAGTTACAGGAAATGTTGAAAAAAGTTGGCATGTGTATTATCAGTATCACACATGATTAGCCGATTGCGTCCGTGTATAAACATAATTTTAGTTTATTTTATACTATATTCTATGGCATAGATGAAGAGTGCCCTTATGCTCTTCCAAAAATAACCCAAATGCCACTCTTGATCTCTTTGAAGTTTTCTCTTCACTTTGGGGTGAGCATTAATTTCCATTGATTGCAAGTGGTCCAGAATATTGAAACTTGGCCCATTATTGGAGTGAAACGAAGAAACCCGAGGTTGTGTGCTCCTGATCATGTTGGTGTTTGATTAGGTAAAGTCAAGTTTTTCTGGTGGACATTTAAGGCTTTGATGCTCTAAGGGAAATGGTTTAAATGGGTTAATTTGGCAGTTGAGGTTTTGTTCAAACCTTATTTAGCTTTGGATTCTCACCACGCAACGACTTGGGAGTTTGTAACATTTGAGGAACTCTTTCTCTCACACTGTGTTTGAATTTACCGAATTAGGGTTTATGGGAATGTAAAAAACAGAAAATGTAACACAGTTGGATAACCAAAAACACTTTACATCGGAAACAAAAAGAATTTTAAGATTGAAGCGAGAATCCTCCGACGATCAATTATGTTTTCATCATAATAATACATTATCTTAATTGATTATATTTTCAACATAATTTTTTAAGGTTTAATTGTAATAATATAAACAATGTCCTTTGGATTAGAAGTATTAAAAATAAAAGAAAAACATTTGAATATTTTAATATTAAATAAAAAAATAAGTATTTACAAACAAAAATTGATGTCCAGGTTTTATTTTGACTGTCTTTCTATAAGCATTTGTATATTTTAATATTAAATAAAAAAATAAGTATTTACGAATAAAAATTGATGTTCAAGTTTTATTTTGATCATCATTGTCTTTCTATAAATATATTTTCTTTAATTTTTTATTTTCTTTTTAAACTTCTAACTTCATTTTTAATTAGACTTAGTCATGATATATAATAGAGTAAAAATGTCCAATCAAATTCTTAAAAAAAGTAAATTTATTTTTGGTTTATTTTTCTTTGAGTCTTTTTCTTTGAGTCAATCTTTAAATGTTTTTTTAGACACCCTAAAAATACTTATCTCACATTATCTAATGTATCAATAAGAATCTTTGTTAGTTTATAATTTTAATGGTATAGTCTAATAGTTTATTAGAGTTTTATAGTGTAAGTTAGGAGATTCTTGTAATTCTAGCTTTTTATTAATAATATTTGATCTTGTTGTTGTGTTGTGTTTTAGGTTTAGGATGTCATGTAAGTGACTTGGAAGTGTTGAAGAGTAATTTAAATATTTGAGTAGTATTTTAATGTAATTTACATACATTTTACTAATATTATTAACAATTTGTTGTAAGTGAAAAGCAACCAAAATTTCATATGTACATATAAAACCTACACCTACACTAAATCATCTTTCTAATTATATTATTATTATTATTAATTGATTATAATAATAGTAATAATAATAATAACAACAACAACAATATTAATAATAATAACAATATTAATAAAATTAATAATAAGTAATTTTAATAATAATCACATTCGTAATATTTATAATACTATTAATAATATATAAATTAATTAATACAAATGCAAATAAAAATTGTGGGACGTTACAAATTGGATGTAATATTCTTTTATAGATGCGAATTGGAATAAATATTGTATTTCTCTTATTTCCTGTCTTTCATTTTTCTTTGGTATATTGTTCATTGTTTGCTTTACAACTTAATGAATATAATTTAGTTAAGAATTAATTATTCTTTTTATTTCATAATTCAATTAATTCTTCCCTCTTAAGTTAAATATCTTATATTAACAATGCATTCATGATTAATAATACTTTATCATGAAAAAAATAACTAACTTATTTAAAAAAATAAGATACTAATAATGTTCACTTGATCATAATATAATTGTTCCAACCACAAAAAAAAAAAAAATATATATATATAT